>Ga0190344_1000096_pt1 | contig 58413 bp, 52 predicted proteins | sample 48721323_MG_FD_161662 | JGI IMG/M metagenome (GOLD analysis project Ga0190344, IMG submission 161662) | Hydrothermal vent microbial mat bacterial communities from Southern Trench, Guaymas Basin, Mexico - 4872-13-2-3_MG | ecosystem: Environmental > Aquatic > Marine > Hydrothermal vents >... | reverse complement strand
AGCCCGGTATCCGTTCCGATTATTCCAGGCTGGTGATGCAGGTTGACCGGAACCTTTTTCTACCCGTTCATATAGATTATTACAACCGTGGAAACCAGAAGGTTAAGGAAATGGAGGTGGAATACGAACAGGTACAGGGTTACCGGGCTCAGAAACGGATTACCATGAAGGATCTGGAAAAAGAACACACCACGATAATGGAAGTGGAGAAGATCAGTTTTGACAACAATCTGGACGACAGCGAATTCTCATTAAGAAAACTCAGACAACAATAAAAACTGCATAACATTATGAAAGCCCATATTCTTCGTATCTCTTGCCTCAGTTTTTTCATCTCGTTTCTTGCACCGGCCGGTGCCCAAGAGACGGATCCGGTGATTTCGGGAGAATGGCTTACCGACCAGCGTCTGCTGCTACATGATCCCTATCCCTGGTCGTGGAGCGAAAACCGGCTGGACCTGGGATTGAAGAAAAGCTTTCATGACAAGGTCTCCTTCTCCGCCAATGTCTGGTTCCGCAGTTTCGGTTTTCCTTTTCTCACTGGAACCAGTCAATTATTCAACAAAGATGAAACCTCGCCATACCAGATCGATTTCAGGGAAGCATGGCTCGACCTGTACGGGTTTATTTTCCCGGACCTGGATGTCCGGATAGGGCGACAGGTTATCACCTGGGGCCGGGGAGACCGCCTAAACCCCACACGCAACCTGAATCCCCTGGATCTGGAAGATATCTGGGATTTCGGAAGATCGCACGGCGTAGAAGCCGTAAAGCTGGACTATTACCTGAACGATTTTTTCTTCCTGGAAGGGGTGTATGTCCCTTTTTTCCGTCCGGCCACCCTTCCTCGCGGCGATCTGGCCAGCGTATTTTCCACTCCCATTTCGTTGCCAGTTCCTTCCACTCAGATTGCGGTAATGACCGACACCCTGCTTATGCCGGATAACCGGCCGGGCCAGTCCTCATCCTACGGGGTCAAGCTGGGCGGATTCCTCATGGGATTTGACTTTTCACTGAGTTACTCCTTTTTCCGTGACGGATTGCCAATTCCCTCGCACACCGGTATTGCCTTTGCCGATGAAGAGTTCAACCTGGCGGTTAATACGGAGCTGCTGTTCCCCAGGTTTCATGCCGTGGGAGCAGACATGGCCGGTTCGCTGGCCGGTGTGGGGATCTGGGGAGAAATGGCTTTGATGATCCCCGATAAAGAGGTGATCATGCACATCGATCTGTCGGAGATCGGTTATTCCGATCTGGAAAGTATTCAGCTGGAAGACAAGCCCTATTTCAGGTACCTGCTGGGAGCGGACTACACCTTTACCGACGGGTCGTACATGAACTTCCAGTTCCTGCACGGCTTTTTCCATGAAAAGGGAAAAGGCAACCTGAACGATTATTTCCTGCTGGGATACGAAAAAAATGTGGCACAGGAAAAAATCGTCCTCAAGCCTGTCACGGGAGCCGTGGTTATCGGCGACTGGAAAAACATAAAGGAAGATCATGCCCTGGTATGGATGCCTTCCGTCGGTTACCTGCCTGATGAAAATACTGAGATCACCCTGGGCATCAGGCTCATATCAGGAAAAGGGGAAACCGCATTTGCCGGACTCGACCGGCGCGACGAGTGTTTTGTCAGCATCAGGCATAACTTCTGACAGCCTTAAAAAAAGTATCCGGAAGATTTTCCTCTGCCCATATGGAATTTTCTGCGGCAGATAGTATCTTTATGTCAAGATGATACCGGAATATGAAACAAACCCTGCTCATTCTGATCTCCATGGCCTTCATGCAACCTATCTTCTGCGGCGATCCCCTCATCATTGCCCACCGGGGGGCATCCTACCTGGCTCCCGAGAACACACTGGCAGCCGTCAACCTTGCCTGGGAACTGGGGGCCAGGGCTGTGGAAGTGGATGTTCACCTGTCGTCTGACGGCAGGATCATGGTGATGCACGATAAGAATACCAGGCGCACCACGGGAACAAACCTGGAAATTGCCGGGACCCCTTCCCACCTGTTGCGTGAGCTGGATGCCGGGTCGTGGAAAGATCCTTCCTTTGCAGGAGAAAAGATCCCCTTCCTGGAAGAAGTGCTGGCCACAGTGCCTGAAAACGGGACTCTGTTCATCGAGGTCAAATGCGGAACGGAAATTCTGCCAGTATTAAAGCATACTATTGAAAATAGCGGAAAAATGTCCGCCGTTACCATCATCAGCTTTGATTTTGAAGTGGTACGGGGTGCAAAGCAGCTCATGCCCCAGGTACCGGCTTATTTTCTGCACTACACCCTTACCGGACGTTACGGCAAACGTTGGATTGACAGAGCCAGGGAGGCTTCCATCGACGGCCTGAACCTGAGGCACAAAGAAATAACGCGCCGGTACGTAGATCAAGTACATCTGGCCGGATTGAAAATATTCGTATGGACCGTTGATGATCCTGCCACAGCCACCGCCCTGGCCGGTATGGGAGTCGATGGGATCACCACCAACCGGCCGGGCTGGCTGAAAGAACAATGCAGGTTCGGGAACTGAGCGTTGCCGCTTATTTATGAAGCAGGCGTTTGGCGGTTACCGGCTGCGGTAACCCTCCGGCCTTCCCTGCCAGCCATTTAAATCCAAGACCTCCGGTGCGCTGGAAGTATTCTATGCGGACCTCATGAGCTCCCTTTTCCAGGGCAGCAAAACCTTTGATTGTATTCATTCCGTGTATCCCGTCGTTTTCGATCAATAACTCACCGTTCAGGATCATCCGGCTGCCGTCATCGCTTGTAAGATAAAATACATATACGCCGGGTTCATTCACTGTGAGATATCCTTCCCAAACCACTCCGAAGTGATCTCTTCTTCCGGCAGAACCGATTTCCACCGCATCGACCACGCGGGTTTCCACGGGTTCCAGGCTGTCAAAATCAGGTAATGTCTGCCATTCGCCCGTGTAGATCTTCATGATCCATCCCTGTTTTTCAGGCATTTCAGATACGGGGGACTGGAACGGGACTTTCTCAAACACGTATGATCCCACCCGGCTGTCGGCCCCGCTGGAATACATGGCCCGGGCTTTCAGGATCACCGAGCAGTCAATACTGAACGGCTCCTGATAACGGTAGTCTGAAGGTCCGGGTTCTGACCCGTCCAGAGTATAATATATCTCTCCCTCACAGAGAGGAAGTTCCAGGGTGATTTCAAGAGAATCGGTAAATATTCTCTGCTCGGAGGGACAATATGGCGGGAAAATGCCGCTCACGGCTTTGGTTACATAAAGGGGATCGATCTTGGCCTGTGCCCGGTCATATGTAATCAGTCCGTTGGTTTCCGTTTCCACGTCGGTGGTCTGTGTATATACGGCGGCACTCAGTCCTTTTTCGGCAAATGCATACACCTGTGCCGCATATTCCTCGAACTGGACGGTCAGGTCTTCCCTGTCTTTCATATTGGTGTACCCCCAGTTTTCCTGTTCCCAGGTATGTCCTTCCACCGGAAAACCCAGTCCTCCGTATTCGCCCAGCACAATGGCCCTTTGTTCTTCGGGGTCAGGCATTCTCGGATCGGGATAATGGTGTATGTCGTGCACATCCCCCACGCCCCTGTCAGCCCATCCGCTGGCCGCATTCACAAGCCGGGTGGGGTCAACTGAGCGGATAAAATCCACGATACCAGGGGTATCGTACTGTCCCCATCCCTCATTGAACGGCACCCACATCACAATGCTTGGATGATTGTACAGGGTGCGGATCATTTCTCCCAGTTCGTAGCGGAACTGCCTGTCGTACTCGTCCGACACAACACGGTCGGGGTCCCGGGCACCGATATAACCGCTGCACGAAGGCATATCCTGCCATACGAGCATACCCATCCGGTCGCACCAGGTATAAAAGCGCCGGGGTTCCACCTTGACATGCTTGCGTAGCATATTGAATCCCATTTTCTGAGTCATTTCCAGATCGTATTTCATGGCCTCTTCCGAAGGAGGCGTATACAGTCCGTCGGGCCAGAATCCCTGGTCAAGCAGTCCGAACTGGAAAAGGAATGTATCGTTCAGCATGACGCGGGTATACCCGTCACGGTCTTTCCCCAGCGACACTTTTCTCATCCCGAAATATCCCGTAACCGAATCCGCAGCATTTCCGTTCTTCAGCAGGGTAATCTTCAGGTCATACAGGAACGGATCGGAAGGATACCAGTACCGTGCATCCGGAACCGGCACAATCATGGTTTCCGCCTCCGACGAAACTTCGGAGACCGGTTTTCCTTCAGCAAACACCTGAACCAGATAAGTAGCTTCCTGTTCCCCTGCAGTTGATGCAATTTCCACGTTGATCTGATCCCTGTCAATATCCGGAGTCACAAAAAACCCGTCAATATGATCTTCAGGAACAGGTTCCAGCCACACGGTTTGCCAAATTCCCGAACTGGGAGTATAAAATATTCCTCCCGGTTCCAGCACCTGCTTACCCCGGGGCTGGTTCCCCCTGTCGGTCGGATCATGAACCTTTACCACCAGTTCCTGTTCGCGGCCGGCCTCCAGGTAAGAAGTGATATCCAGTGTAAACGGATCGTACCCGCCCCGGTGGGTGCCGGCCGGTTGTCCGTTCACATATACCCAGGTTTCCCAGTCCGATGCTTCGAAGTGCAACAGGATCTGCTGCCCTTTCCAGTTATCGGGAACGGTAAATGATTTCCTGTACCACATCAAGGTGGTATCGGTCACCACTTCTGCCACCCCTGAAAGAGCCGATTCCACGGGAAACGGAACCCTGATGAGGTGTTCAAATGCGAGAGGGATGGTATCCCGTATACCGGTAAGCGTGAATTCCCACAATCCGTTCAGACTGACCCATTCGGACCGCACCATTCCCGGACGGGGGTATTCCGGCCAGGGATCGTCAACAGGGACCGATTCACTCCACGGAGTTTCCAGAATAAAAGGTGCCGGCTGCCATTTCCCGGACGGAGTCTGGCATCCCGAAAGAAACATCACCGGGACAATCACCAACAGGACAAGTTTCGATTTCATAATTCAACTGGTTTTTAATGGTTTATATCAGGCTATTCATTTTCAGGGCATGGTAACCCATTGCCTGTCGGCTGAAGAGGCCAATGCCGCCTCCTGAAAAAGCATCCCTCTCAGGCCGGTGTATATATTCGGCAAATCACTTTCCTCCGGGGAGGGATCGGCACCCCTGTATCTGGCCCGTATACAGGCGGCCACCTGCCGGTAAATATTTCCGAAAGCTTCGATATATCCTTCGGGATGTCCTGCCGGAAGGCGGGAAGCGTACATCGCTCCGTGGAAAAGGTATTCCGAATGTCCCGGCCGTAGCACCCGGACGGGCTCTCCTTCGATCCTGAGGATCAGTCGGTTCGGATCATGGTGATGCCATTCCAGCCCCCCTTTTTCACCCCACACCCTGATATTCACATCGTTTTCTTCACCTGCCGCGATCTGTGTGGCAAACAGCACACCGCCGGCACCGTTGCTGAAACGAAGCAGGATATTCCCGTCATCGTCCAGTCGCCTTCCCGGAACTACCGGGTTCAGGTCGGCCATCAGGGCAGTAACCTGCAAGCCCGTCACATACTCTGCCAGGTAAAAGGCATGCACACCGATATCGGCCATAGCCCCTCCCGGTCCGGAACGATCCGGATCTGTTCTCCAGAGAGCCTGCCGGTTTCCTGCTTTTTCCACCGGGGCCGAAAGCCAGCCCTGAGGATATTCCACCACCACTTTCCTTATCTTCCCAAGCTGCCCGTCATCTATTCTGGCTCTGGCTTCCTTCACCATGGGATAGGCCACATAGGGATAGGTCATGACAAACAGCAGCCCGGTTTTCTCCACCAGTGAAACCAGCTTACGGGCATCCTCCGCCGTATGGGTCAATGGCTTGTCACAAACCACATGAAAACCATTTTCCAGAGCCATACGGGCAGGACCGTAATGTAGGTGGTTGGGAGTGGCAATGCAGAGAAAATCCATCCTTTCTCCATCGGGCAGGTCTTTTTCTCTTTGGATCATTTCCTGCCAAGCAGGGTAAATTCTTTCCGGAGGGAGAAAATATTCCCGGCCTCTGATCTCCGATTTTTCCGGATCGGAGCTGAAAGCTCCGCACACCAAGCTGATCTGCCCGTCCAGCATAGCTCCCATGGCATGCACCTTCCCGATCAGTGAGCCGGGGCCGCCCCCCACCATTCCCATATTGATTTTCCTGTGATTCACAATATCCTGCATGTAAAATTAACAATCCTGCTGTATTTCCGTTCCGTTTTTTCCGGTAAATGTCGGAAAAAATTCTTCCTGCAACTGCATTCTCTATCCTCCATACACGCAAAAACATAATGCCTGTATCCGGAAAACCAGGATCACCCCCTGCATTTTTATTAACAAACGGAAGCAACCTTTTGGGTATTTTCCCAGTCTTAGGGGTAAGAACAAATAATCAGTACCTGCTAATCACCCGTTGAAGTCAAACACTGATAAGCATGAAAAACCATCGAGTTATGAAGAATCCATTAAGAAACCGAAATCATTCAAAAGATACTAACACCATAGTTGCCCCGGTAATAAAAGAACTGAAAGCGGAAAATTACCGGTATCATGACCTGACCCCCGAACAATGGTACTGGGCCGTATCAATGATCAAGGAGTTCGAACTCAACAAAGACGGGGCACGCATCCTGATCGATGAGATTAAAAAGGGCAATTTCGTATTCGAATAGTCATTTCGACCTTTCTTTCACCGCATATAGACATACCTGAAAGATCTGAACAGTGGCCGCCAGGAGTGCCTTCCCGTTTTCCGGTTGTTACGGTCCCGTGGAAAAAGATATCTTTGCGGGTGATGGAAACAAAACATGAACACCCGGAAGATAAGAGGCGTTCCCTGTACCGCATGTTCACCCGTGTTCCGTCAAGCTACGACTTGATGAACCGTTTGCTGACCCTTGGGCTGGATGAACGATGGAGAAAAAAAGCGGCCAAGAAATGTCTTGCTGCCGGTCCCTCCCGTGTGATGGACCTCTGCACCGGAACAGGCGATATGGTCATGCACCTGAGCCGCCTGAGCAAAAACGGGAAACGTGAGTTGCATGCGCTCGACTTCAGTCCACCCATGCTGAACCTTGCCAGAAAAAAGGTGGCAAAAAAGGCCCTCATTCCCATTCGTTTTACGGAAGGTGATGCAGCATCCATGCCATACGAGACCGGATATTTTGATGCAATAACCGTGGGCTTTGCCTTCAGAAATCTGACCTATCGTAATCCCCACACTCCGGATCACCTTTCCGAAATTTTGCGGATCATCCGCAAAGACGGCCGGCTGGTGATCGTGGAAACGGCCCAGCCCGATAACCGGTTACTGAAATTCCTGTTCCGTCTCTACATGAAGGTTTTTGTAGCCCGCCTCGGCGGATGGATATCCGGGCACCGGGCAGCATACCGTTATCTCGCTTACTCGGCCATTCATTATTACACGCCGGCAGAAATAAAGGAACTCCTTCTTCAAAGCGGATTCAGCCGGGTGGAAACCTATCCGCTGATGGGAGGCATTGCCGCCATATATGTAGCTGTTAAGTAAAATACCGCCTGCCGGCACAGAAACATACTGATTCGCCTTCTTTTTTGAAGGATCGGGCTGTTCAGGTCATATCAAGGCAGGATATATAGGCCGGGAAGGTTCTCATTTTTTCCATTCCCTCATCAAAACCGTCAGAGGGCCTGACCACCACGGCTGCTTTGACCGGCCGGAAACAATTCCCGATACACCCTCTCCTACCGGTTTTCTTCAGCATCCGATACAGGGGGCCGTCGGCATCCATCCATGTGAGGGCCATATAAATCTTTTTCCTGTTCATCACACTTTCGATGATCTTCAAAATGTCATCCTCATGACCCGGTTCGGCCCATATTCCTTCCATTGCGAGAAATTTCACCGATTGTTTTCCGATCAGCTTTCTGAAAACGGGAAGATGAGGGAACACTCGTGTAAAAAGAAATCCATCGGGCCCGGGCATATCGCGGATAATCCATTTTTCAGGATTTGCCTGCAATCCTGCTACCATTTTACCATCCCGGCGGTATACAAAATAATCATCCCGGTAAAAAAGATTACGCGGTGTAAAGAGGATATGGTTCCGGTAGAAAGAATGCACCTTTTCGAGCACCTCATCCTTTTCCTCCTGTTTCACACCGGTTACCCCGGGATCATTACGGGGAAAAAACCGGCTGTACAACAAGGTTTGGAAATACCTGACGTGCACAAATCCCATAGTTTCGCCGAATCCCGACGAACGTCGGTTTTCATCCTCGATAAAGGCATAGCAGAAAGTCGGATCTTTTCCCTCTTTGCCCAGGAGCAGCCAGGGATTGTTGAAAATGCGGCCGGCGTATCGTTTCAGCATTCCCGCCCGGTCGGGCTCGCGGGACTTCCTGGCAGGTGGATGCTTACCAGTACTTTGAAAAGGAGGAGCAATGGAAAAATACCGGATATTAAATGCAGGAACCGATACTCCGGCCTGATGCACCATTCTGAACGCAAACCCGATACCCCCCCTGATCTGCCCATCCCGCCGCAGCACCAGGAAAGGGATGGGTTCCATGGCCTTTATTTTGGCGCCAATCCCGGTATGCCGGTACCGAAGCTTTCCGGGAGTTCCCAGCTCATAATCGCTGAGAAACTCCAGCATCTCCCGGCCCGGCATTTCAATTCCAATATGGGTGGTTCTCCGATTTTTCATCCGGACCGCAATCATGTGTAAAGGTACGAAACCCACCCGGATTGTCCACAATGAAAATTTCTCCCGTAAAAAAATATTTTACAACACACCCTGTTTGTGTCATGGGATATTGTTGTATATTCAGGCCCGTCAACAACACCAGGAACCATGGCCATAAGACGCAAGAAAAACCAGGAAGGTTTTGCCCCCGGATCGCAAAATTCCGGATTTGAACATCATAACCGGACAGTTTACACAGAAAACCGGCAAAACCATGATTTCCCGGTTGTAATGGAATACCGGAAGCTGGGAAAAACCGGATTTATGGTGTCGGATATCAGCAGCGGCACTCCCCCCAGTGAAGCGGTGTTGAAAGCCCTGCTGGAATCAGGTGTAAATTTTATTGATACCGGGGAAGCATACGAAAACGGGAACAACGAAAGGCTGATCGGAAGGGTGATCAAAGATTACGACCGGAAAAAGATCTTTATCAATTCAAAGCTATATACGGAAGACCATTTCCTGTCGAAAGAAGATTGTATTGACAGAACGCGCAAGGCACTGGAAAGGCTCGGGACCGGTTATGTAGACTGCATGATGATCCACAGTGCGGAAAATTCCCGCATCATCAAGGATGAACATTTCCATGCCGCCATGGAAGTGATGAAACAGGAAGGAAGGGTAAAACATGTAGGCGTTTCGTGTCACGGCAACAACTGGCTTATCAATCCTGAAGAAAGCCTGGAAAAGATTATGATGACTGCCGTGGAAGACGGACGGTTCGATGTGGTTATGCTGGGATACAACTTTATGAACGCCGATATAGCTGAGAAAATTCTGGATGCCTGTGCTGAAAAAGGAATAGGAACCAGCATCATAAAATCCAATCCGGTAAAGTTGTATCTGATTCTGGATGAACGGATCAAAAGGCAAAAGGAGGCGGGAACCGAACCCAGTGAAAGCACCATGGGATTCTGGGAAAAATATAAAGGGATGACAGAGCAAGCCCGGATAATCTTCGAAAAGTACGGAGTGGCTACCGATGAAGAGCTGGCGGAAGCCGCCACCAGGTTTGTACTGAGCAATCCAAAAGCCCATACTATATGCTGGGGGTTTGCCAATCTGGATGACATACGGGGTATGCTGTCACTTTCAGGTCAGAAACTGAATGAAAAAGATGTGGCTTTGCTCAGAAACTATCATGATATATACGGCCATCTCAACTGCCGCATCGGCTGCAATGCATGTGAAGCCGCCTGCCCGCACCATCTGCCGGTAGGCACCATCATGCGATACAGGTACTATTTCGAAGTGAAGAAACGAGTACAGTATGCCAGGGAACAATATGCCAGTCTGAAAGGTCCCGGACCCGAAGTATGCACGGATTGTGCCGGTTACTGTGAACAGATCTGTCCTTACGGGGTATCTGCCAGGGCTCTGCTGGCTTCGGCCCACCGGCAGATGGCGTCGATAGTTTCGTAACCACCCGGCAGGATAGCTGGCTTATCGACCAGCCTGTTGTGCTTTTTCGAGGATCAAAATCATACCGGCCACAGATTTCCCTGCTTTTTCAAGTTTCCTGTCAAGCCCGTCAAGGCCGGTTTTCATAACCCTGGCCTCCTTCATGCAATGCAAAAATGAATCATGGTCTTTTTTCAGGTCTGCCAGTAATCCGTTATCGCGTCGTCTGATCAGAATACTTTCCATATCATGGATTATCTCTCCCGTTTTTCTTAACAAATCTTCCGCATACCCGGGGATTCTGCCTACCACTCGCAGTTTCTCCACTTCCCAGTATGCCATGGAAAGATCTTCCAGGGTAAGCAGTTTCTGGAGGGTCCAGTTTTTTGTACTCATGGCTCCAAAATATTTCCGACACACGATTTAAGCCGTGCCTTAAAATCCGGTACCTGCTCTGCCATTACACTATAATATTGTAAATATAGTATTTTGTGTGTACAATAATTCAACACTCTATACAATAATACGTAATTTAAAACAATTCTGTTTCATGAAAAGGAAAACCCCGGTATCTGATCTTTTACGGAAGAACAAACCTGACGCGGACTCCGAAAATATTGTCTTCCGGATTGATCAGAAAAGATCCCAGCATCAGGGTAAAATCGTACCATGTATGGGCAGCGCTGGCGGGACCGATATCATAATCACGTTTCTGTACATCTCTTCCCAGCAACCATCCTGCCACTGTTGCTGCCAGGGCCTGGGTCAGGGCTGCTTTCAGGTCGGGTTCCGGTTCAAACAGCAAATTGGTAAGGTGCAGTGAACCAAAAAGCAGGCTTGAATAGGCCAGTCCTTTTTTCTGGCCGAAGCGGTAATCCCATATAGGCATCAGCCCGTTACGGAACCAGTATTCCTCTCCTACCCCTGCGCCCCAGCTGGCCGCCAGCGAAGCAGTCCCATAAAAAGCCATGGCCCGGTCGCGTGGCACATACCGGTTCAGCAGGTATATTTCATTCACTTCGGAATAGTCCGGGTTGTCGTGCCGGCTTTCCAGGTAAAGCTGACCCATAGCCACTGCCACAAACAGGCCTGTAATGGGTGTGAAAATATTTTTCGGGCGGAAGGGTTCCAGCATCAGCTTGTTGAAAGTAATATCGTCATACCTGAACCCGGGTCGGGTGGCTTTCAGGTATTCCAGTCTGTTCCGCATGAAATGGCACTTGTCGATATTGTATAATTCCATACCCAACAGCAGAGGATAATTGGAATAGGGAGAGGAGGTTTCTGAGCGCAGCTGTTTGTCGAAGGCTATTCCCAGGGCAATAGCCCCGGTTTCCCCCAGGGAAAAGGCCAGTCCGGTTCCCAACCGGCCTTCGGCAAAATGGGTAGCTCCCGGAACCCAGAGCATCCAGGGGGGAAAAAGGCGGATGTCGTCAACAGAAGTTGTATCAGTAGGGGAAGCACCGGTAACTGGAAAAAGCAAAAGGAAATCAAGGGTTAATAAAAACGTCAACAACATAATGTTCCGCGAAACCCTGCTTTTATTCATATGGCGCAACATGTTTTAGCAAGCTTAAAGATAAATAGAATGTTTTTAGAAATATACCTTTTAACTCAGTATATCTCACGAATACATACAGGCCTGGTTGTAAATCACCTTATTTAATAATAGATATTTGTCACGTTTTTACCGGTATTAACGTGACATTTTTATCTCTTTGCATAAACATTTTTGAAAATGTATGTGTCTGATATTGCAATAAATAAAATTAATCGTTTTAAAACAGGCTATGTTTTTACCTATGATGATTTTGATCTGCCTGAAGAAAATAATAATGCTTTAAAGAAAGTATTGAGGCGCCTAACCAAATCCGGGAAAATATCAGGCTATCCAAAGGAAGATACTATAAACCCAAAACAGGTGTCACAGGCCAACTTAAGCCGGATGAATACCAGATTGTGAAAGATTTACTGGAAAAGAATAGAAAAATCATCGGTTACTTATCTGGCACCAAGGCTTTTAATAAGCCTGATCTTACAACTCAGTTATCCAATACCATCCTGATTGGAACAAACGCAGACAAGAAGTCCAAAAAAAGAGGGAAATATACTATCCGGTTCATTCGCCAGAAAAATACGATAACAAAAGAAAACATACCCTTATTACAGATTCTCGATTCCATCCGGTTTATTAATAAAATTCCGGATGCCGATATCAACAAGTCCTGTGAAAGACTAAGAAACATTATTCAAAACTTATCAGATAAGGAGCAGGAATATTTGGTAAAACCGGCAATGAAATATAATCCTGCAACCCGTGCCTTAACAGGAGCAATTTTGGAATCCATTTTAGGTGAGTCTTACGTAGAAGCCTTATATAATCCACTGCGTGGCACAACTACTTTCAAATTAAATATTTCGGAAAATATTCTCAGAAACAAGCACAAATAGCACATCCTGTAAGATTACACGAATTTAGAAGCGATTTCAGCTCACTGGTCAAAGAAACTGCACACTATTTCAGCATCAGGGAGGTATTTATTGAAAAGATTACTGAATAACCTATGTATTGAAATATATAGCCGATTGTAAATACTCAGGTTCAGTAGTATTTAAGGGAGTCCCTCACTTTCTAAAGGATATAAACTCATTGACCGCTTTTTTGAAAATGTTGATATAGCTATAATTAATGTAGCTGAAATGACTGGCATTCAGGCAAAATCCTTAATCCGTAATGTGAAAAAACAATATTAGCAGATTCATCAGAAGTAGTCACTCCCTAGTCCTTTTTTCCCGGGAAAAATCTCAGAGCAAGCTCTGGAGTTCCAACGGTACTTCCCGGCTCGCTAAGTGAGCTTTACTTCTCCCTAATGGCTGGTAACAATCATGGGTCTTTCTGTTGCGGTTCCCCGGCACGCCGGGAAACCGCGATTCCTTCAGGAAATAGCTTACCCCGGCAAATCCCTGCTCACTACGTGAGCAGTAGTTCTTTTTTCCCGGGAAAAATCTCAGAGCAAGCTCTGGAGTTCCACGGGAAAAAAGAACCCGGCACATTTGTGCCGGGTTTGCCGGGGTAGCGAGACGGGGAATTGAACCCCGGACCTCATGATTATGAATCATGCGCTCTAACCAACTGAGCTATCTCGCCAGAAACATTTCCGTATTTTTTTTATACGGGCAGCAAAGATAATAATCTTTTTCAAAAATCTCCTCTCATGAACGGCATTTTGAACCTCATGAACCGCAACAAAAGAGATATACATCTAATTGTATTTCTGTATATTACACCTGTTGCTTTTCAGATTTGCCAATTGAAGTATTTTTATTATATTGCACAAATACCCCTTACAGGTAAAAGAATGAAAACGAAGATAAACCTGGAATATACATTAAATGCCTCTCCCAGGGTGTTGTATCCCAGGATCAGTACAGCAGCGGGACTGGCCGAATGGTTTGCCGATGACGTGCATGTGAGAGGAAAAATATATACTTTTTTCTGGAACAATACCGAACAGCAGGCTGAAATGGTCATGAAAAAAGATCAGAAATACGCCCGTTTCAAGTGGATGGACAATCATCATGATGAAGACGGATATTTTGAATTCAGAATCCATACCGAAGAGCTCACCGGAGATGTGGCCCTGCTGATCACCGACTTTGTTGAGGAAGACGAAAAAGAAGATGCCATTGAGCTGTGGAACACACAGATTGCCAATCTCCGGCACGTAATGGGTTTGTAATCCCCACTTTTTTCCCCTCCCTCTATACAAAATTTGTACTTTTGTATAGGTTATGACATATACCCAAGAAAAGTGACGAAAATACACAGGCTGGTTCTCAAATCATACATTCCCCCATTTATCCTGACATTTTTTGTCGTGATTTTCCTGCTGCTTATGCAGTTCCTGTGGAAATACATCGACGATCTGGTGGGAAAAGGGCTGAATATTGCCGTGATCAGCGAATTGCTGCTCTACACCTCGGCCAGTCTGGTACCCCTGGCCCTTCCCCTGGCTACCATGCTGGCTTCCATCATGACATTCGGGAACCTGGGCGAAAACAATGAACTCATCGCCATGAAATCGGCAGGGATTTCCCTTCAACGCATTTTTTCCCCCCTGATCTTTCTGTCCATACTGACCAGCCTGGGGGCTTTCTTTTTCGCTAACAACATGCTTCCCCAAGCCAACCTGAAAATGCGGGCCCTGCTGTATGATGTGCAGCGCCAGCGGCCGGAACTGAACATCAAGGCCGGACAATTTTACAATGGAATCGACGGCTATTCTATCAAAATAGAAGAAAAAGAACCACGCACCAACCTGCTGAGAAACATCATGGTATATGACCATACAGGGAATAACGGGAACACTACCGTAATCCGGGCCGACTCTGGATACATGCGGGTAACCCCCGACGAAACAAACCTTATTCTGACATTATATAACGGGGTGTCATACAACGAAATACAGGAGCGTGCCCGGAGAAGAAGAAGGGGAAAAACCTATCCGCACAGAAAAGATCACTTCAGTGAGCAGGTTCTGGTCATTGAGCTGCAGGGATTCGGGCTGGTACGTTCGGATGAAAACCTGTTCCGGAAAAATTACCAGATGATGAATATTGAACAGCTGGAATATATGAGTGATTCACTGAGGCAGGTACTTCATGAAAAAGAAAGGGATTTCAGGGAAACCCTGGTTAAAAATCATCTCTTCCCCCGGAACCGGATCATGGCACTAAACAGAAGCAGAAACCAGGAATTGCCAGAGATCACAAATTTCGACACCCTCTACCATTCCCTTCCCCTGAATGAGAAAATCAGCGCCCTGCATTCAGCTGTTTCGCAGGCCAGGAGCACCCAGAACTACATCTCCACGCAGGTGATCAATATCATGAGCAGGAATAAAAACATGCGCAAGTACCAGAGCGAATGGCATATGAAATTTACCCTTTCCTTTGCCTGCCTTATTTTCTTCTTCATCGGAGCCCCCATGGGAGCCATTGTTCGAAAGGGAGGCATCGGTATGCCGGTGGTCGTTTCCACCCTCTTTTTTGTTTTCTACTATATCCTCTCCACCTCGGGGAAAAAAGCAGCTATTGAAGGAGTGCTCAATGTTCCGTCAGGAATATGGCTTTCCTCCTTCGTTCTGCTGCCCATCGGTATCTTCCTTACCTACAAAGCCACCACCGATTCGGTGATCCTGAACATCGATACCTATTTGAATCTATACAAGAAAGCTCTGTTGTATGTACAGCGAAAACTGAACCTGCAGATCCTTCCCATGGATTTCAAAGATGAAGATACTGATAATCAGTAATAAATTCCCTTATCCACCGTACGACGGAGGAGCCCTGGCCACGCTGAGCATGATCCGCGGACTGGTGAAAAATGGCCACCAGATTACCCTGATCTCCATGAACACCACCAAACACTTTTTCGGAGATGATCCGGGTAAGGTGGAAAAGGAAGAAAAGATCAGGATCCACCTGGTTCCCGTCAATACACGGGTCAGGATCCATGCCTTGGTTTTTAACCTTCTTTTCTCAACATATCCCTACATTCTGCACCGATTCTATGCTTCAGAGATGAAACGTGTTCTGTCAAGGCACCTTGACCATGTGTCATACGATCTGGTGCAACTGGAAGGTCTGGCCGTGTGCCAGTATCTGCCGTCCATCAGAACACACCACCGTGGTCCGGTTTCCCTGCGTGCCCACAACGTGGAACATCATATCTGGATAAAAAGGGCAGCACGCCACCGGAATCCCCTCCTCCGGTATTACTCGGCCCTTACAGGAAGACGCATGAAAAAGGCAGAGACCGACGCCCTGGAAAAAATCGACCTGCTGGTACCCATCTCGGCCAAAGACGCCGGAGCATTCAGAAATATGGGATACGACAAACCTCTGGCAATCATCCCGGCCGGGATCGATTCAACCGGAACACATCCTGTTCTGTCTCCATCCCCGTCTCTGGTTTACATCGGAGCACTCGACTGGTATCCGAACCAGGAAGGTCTGATGTGGTTTCTGCAGCAGGTGTGGCCAACCCTGAAGAAACAGGCTCCCCGGCTGGAATGTCACGTGGCCGGCAGAAACGCTCCCCGCTGGCTCATCAATCGGCTGAATCTTCCGGGTATTCTGTTCCACGGAGAAGTAGTCAGTGCCAGGGATTTTCTTTCTTCAGGATGGATCCAGATCGTGCCCCTGTTTACCGGGAGCGGGATCAGGGTCAAGATCCTCGAGGGAATGTCGCTGGGAAAAGCAATTGTAGCCACACCACAGGCCGCCGAAGGAATCCCTGTAACAAACGGGAAGGAGATCATTCTTGCCTCCTCACCCCGGGAATTTATCCGCATGATCCAACAGCTCACCGGTAAGCCATCATCCATCACGCAGCTGGGACAGAACGCCAGAGTATTCGTTCGGGAAAATTTTGATAACTTCGTCCTGGGGACCCGACTTACCGACTTTTATATGAAATACTGCACATGATATTGGTGATTATCTTCTGGGGATTGATTTTTCTTCTGTTCCATTCCTATGTACTATTTCCGGTGTTTCTCGCCGTTCTGAGCCGGAACAGGGAAAACAACACCCTGGTATATCAAAATCCCGGTGAATTGCCTTCCCTTTCGGTACTGATGTCGGTATACAATGAAAAGAAAGTAATCAGGGAAAAGATTCATTCCATCCTGAACACTTCCTATCCCCTTCAAAAAATCCAGATCCTCATCGGGTCCGACCATTCTACCGATGGAACCGACGAGATACTGAAAGAGCTGCAGAGGGAGGAACCTTTGCTGCAACTGTATTTTATGGATGAACGCAGGGGAAAAGGAAGCGTTATTAATTACCTTTTCCGGAAAGCTGAAGGCAATATTCTGATCCTGACCGACGCCAATGTGATACTGCAGCGCAATACCCTGTATGAACTGGTCAAACATTTCAAAAATCCTGACATCGGACTGGCAGACAGTTATATGCTCAATACAGGCATTAAAAAAGACGGCATTTCTTACCAGGAAATGGCATACATATCCAGGGAAATCAGGATCAAGAACCGGGAGGGCAGGATATGGGGTTGCATGATGGGCCCTTCGGGCGGCTGTTATGCCGTACGCAGGGAATTGTATTCCCCCATTCCCGAAACCATACTGGTGGACGATTTTTATATCAACATGCTGGTACTGGAAAAAGGTTACCGTTCGGTCAATGAGCTCCGTGCCCGTGTGTATGAAGATGTATCCAACGATCTGAGCGAAGAATTCAGACGGAAAGTCAGGATCGCAGCAGGCAATTTCCAGAACCTGGTTCGTTTCAGAAAACTGCTCTGGCCCGTCACACGGGGTTGCGGATTTTGTTTCTTTTCCCATAAACTGATCAGATGGACCGGCCCGTTAATACTGATTTTTCTTCTCATTACCAACCTCTTGATTTTTCAACGCCATCCGGTGTATCAGATCACCTTACTGATCCAGGCAATTCTGCTGGCCATTCCAATCATTGACCAATTCCTGCGGAAAATCCAAATACATATCGTAATTTTGCGGTTTGTAACACATTTTTATGCCATGAATCTGGCCCTGCTGGCCGGATTCTTTAAAAACCTGAAAGGAATCAGAACTAATGTCTGGCAACCAACAAGAAGATATCAGTAAAGAACTGAACACCATAGAAGAAGCCATCGACGATATACGCCAGGGAAAGATCGTGATTGTGGTTGACGACGAGGACCGGGAAAATGAGGGAGATTTCATTGTGGCTGCGGAACTGATCACTCCCGAAATTGTCAACTTCATGGCTACCGAAGGCCGCGGACTGATCTGTGTGGCCATTCCCGAAAAACGCTGTGATGAACTTGACCTGCAGTTGATGGTAGGGAATAACACCGCCCTTCATCACACCCAGTTTACCATCTCAGTAGACTACCTCGGAGAAGGATGCACTACCGGTATTTCCGCTTTCGACCGGGCCAGCACTATCCGGGCGCTGGTGGATCCCTCTACCCGTCCCGACAACCTGGCACGTCCAGGACATGTTTTCCCCCTCAAAGCCCGGGAACGGGGGGTACTGCGCCGCAGCGGGCATACCGAAGCGGCAGTAGACCTCACCAGACTGGCAGGGCTCAAACCCGGCGGAGCCCTGGTTGAGATCATGAATCCCGATGGTACTATGGCCCGGTTGCCACAGTTGATCAGGATTGCTAAGAAATTCGATCTGAAGTTAATTACCATCCGCGACCTCATCGCCTTCCGTCTCCAGACCGAAAGTCTGGTCATCAAAGGTGTGGAGGTAAAACTGCCCACACAGTACGGCTATTTCCATTTGATTCCTTTTATACAAAAATCAAACGGAACAGAACACCTGGCTCTTATTAAAGGAACATGGAATGCCGATGAACCCATTCTGGTAAGGGTCCATTCCTCCTGTGTTACCGGCGATATATTCGGTTCACTTCGTTGCGACTGTGGAAACCAGCTGCATGAAGCCCTTCGGATGATTGAACAGGAAGGAAAAGGGGTGCTGATATACCTGAACCAGGAAGGACGGGGAATCGGGCTTTTCAATAAAATGAAAGCCTATAAACTGCAGGAACAGGGAAGAGATACAGTTCAGGCCAATACCGATCTCGGTTTCAAAGCCGATGAACGCGATTACGGGGTGGGTGCCAATATTCTCAGGGAGCTCCATGTGAGGAAAATGAAACTCATCACCAACAATCCCGTGAAGAGAGCCGGACTGGAGGGATACGGGCTGACCATCATCGAAAATATACCCCTGATCATTCCGCCTAACCCCCATAACAAGAAGTACCTTGAAACCAAAGAGTTGAAAATGGGACATTCCCTCAACCTGATCAGGTACGAATCGGATGAAAAAACCGAATAATACCGGCCCATGAGTCGTATCGTTTTTATGGGAACCCCCGAATTTGCAGTGGCTTCTCTGCAAAAATTGCATGAAAGCGATCTGGAAATTGCCGCTGTGGTAACGGCTCCCGATAAACCGGTCGGACGTGGTCGCAGGGTTTCAGCCCCTCCCGTCAAACAGTATGTAAAAAACAACCTGCCGCCGGATATTCCGCTGCTTCAGCCGGAAAACCTCAGGAACCCTGAATTTATCCGAAAATTGAAAAAGCTGAATGCCCGGGCCTTTGCCGTGGTAGCCTTCCGAATGCTTCCGGAGGAGGTGTGGACCATTCCTCCCCTGGGAACCGTCAACCTGCATGCTTCCCTCCTGCCGCAATACCGGGGAGCTGCTCCCATCCAGTGGGCCCTGATCAACGGGGAAAATGAAACCGGCCTTACCACCTTCCTGATTGATGAAAAAATAGATACCGGAAATATCCTGCTTCAGGAAACCGTTCCCATCCTGCCCGACGACAACGCAGGCCGTTTGCACGAACGCATGATGGACCAGGGAGCAACTCTGTTGCTCAAAACCATGGAACTGATTCTGGCAGGAAAAGCCATGCCCATTCCCCAGCACACTCTTCAAAAAGATCAAACGGAGCTGAAAACCGCCCCCAAAATAAGAAAGGAACACACCCGCATCTGCTGGGACGAACCCGCTGAGCATATACATAACCTGGTCAGGGGGCTGAGTCCGGCACCCGGGGCATGGGGCACCATCAGGTTCGAAGACGGAAAAAAGCTGCAGGTAAAAATATTCCGTACCTGGCTCACGGAAAAAGAAACCACCCGGCCACCCGGGACCATCCTGGTACAGAAGAAAAATGAAATGATGGCCGCCACAGGAAAGGGACTGATCCGTATCCTGGAAATACAGGCTGCCGGAAAAAAAAGAATCAGGTCAGAAGAATTTCTCAGAGGATACGACCTGACATCCGCGCGTTTTGTGCATCAATCTGAAAGCTCAGAATAATCCACCGAATATCCCGCTTTTTACTCTCAGGTACAGTTCTGTTCCCGGCTCGGGTTCCACTCCTTCCTCCAGACCGTTCATCCGGTACAGCCTTGAAAGCTTGATGCCGTATCGCTGCGATATGCCGTACATGGTTTCCCCCTCCAGGACGACATGAGTCTCGTATCCCGCTTCCGCACGATTTCTTTTAGGCTGAAGGTAAACGATCTGTCCCGGCTCGGGTTTGGCCGTGCGGGGAATCTCATTGTACCGGTAAATTTCCCAGGGCATCAGATCGAACTCCCGGGCCAGATCAGGATATGTATCGCCTTCTTCTGCAATAACATAATCAATCCGGTTATTTTGCATAACTTCCCTCGATCGCAGATTCACCGTGAATTCGTACTGTTCTTCTCTCGGTATTTCCTGCATGGACTGTTCCTGCCCCACCGGACCAGAAGGTTTGTTCTCGAGCGCCACCGAAATACCTTCGTCCAGCAGATGCAGGTTATTTTCCTCAATAATTCGGATCAGCAGTTCATCATAATGCCTGTGTGTGGCATAACCCGCCTGTTTCAAACCTTTTGCCCATGCTTTGTAATCGCCTGGCGAAAGATTGAACAAAAACCGGTACCTCGATCCTGTTCTCAGAAAATCGGAATGGTCACGATAAGATTCATATACCGTCTTGTATTTCCTGAAACATTCATTCCTGGCATCGTCATCATGGTAAATTCTTCTTCCCTGCCAGTCTCTGTGGCATTTGATTCCGAAATGATTATTGGCTTCGCGGGCTAGCCGGCTGTTCCCGTTATCCGATTCCAGCAGGGCCTGTGCCATAGTTATGCTGGCCGGAATGCCAGACCTTCTCATTTCTCTGATAGCCAAATCTTTATATTGCTCGATATAGGCTGTCCGGTCAATCGAAGGAGGAATATGTGAAGCCCGCCGGGTACCCGAACATCCCGAGAGAACAGCCACCGGAACGATCAGCAGAATGGTTCTTTTCATCATCAGTATTTAGGCAAATGTAAAAAAAATGCTATTTTGTAGCGGATTAGCCGGTTATGAGTAATTAACACACTTGTAAACATTCATGAAACGAAAGGAAATTCGGTCTATTGTTCTGGAATATGACCGTCTGGAAGAGTTGCCGGAAGAAGACCGTCACCTCCTGGAACAAGCGCGCCAGGCCTCTGCCATGGCCTACGCCCCCTACTCCGGATTCAAGGTAGGTGCGGCCCTTCTGCTGGAAAACGGGACCGTTATCACGGGAAATAACCAGGAAAACGCCGCCTTCCCATCCGGCCTCTGTGCCGAAAGGGTAGCCCTGTTCCACGCCGCAGCCCAGTATCCCGATGTTCCCATACGAACCCTGGCCATTGTGGCAACCAGAAAAGGGGAATATACGTCCGAACCCGTTTCTCCGTGCGGATCATGCCGGCAGGTCATGATCGAATCGGAAAGCCGGCATAACAAATCCTTCCGTATCATACTGGGGGGAAAGGACCGGTTCCTTGTGGTGAAGAAGGCATCCGACCTGTTACCCATTCACTTCGATCACCGTTTTCTGAAATAAATCTTTCCGGATCAAAACGGCTACAGGAAACTCTGCCATAAAATATCATCAGGAGGAGGAGCTTCCAGGTTCAGTACGGTTTTTTTCACCGGATGCGACAACGACAATCGCCTCGCATGGAGACTGATGCCCCCGCCCGGATTACTTCTGGGATAACCGTATTTCAGATCACCCTTCACGGGACAGCCGATAGCGGCCAGCTGGGCCCTGATCTGGTGATGCCTTCCCGTTTCCAGATCAATCTCCAGTAAAAAATACCTCTCCGAGCTTTTGACCAGGCGGTAATGCAGTACGGCCTCGCGGGAACCCGGCATGGGATGGTCATAGGCCGTCGATTTGTTCTGTTCCCGGTTTTTTATCATGTAATGCCGCAGGGTACCCTCTTTGGGCTGGGGAATATCCTTTACAATAGCCCAGTAGGTTTTCTTCACCTGCTTTTTACGGAACATTTCATTTACCCGGCTCAAGGCTTTGCCGGTTTTCGCCAGCAGCACCACTCCGCTCACCGGACGGTCCAGCCGGTGCGTCACACCCAGAAAAACATTTCCCGGTTTTCGATATTTCTCCCGCAAGTACTCCCTTACCAGCTCCGCCAGTACCGGATCTCCCGTCCTGTCACCCTGAACCAGGAGATTAACCGGTTTATTAACGGCTATCAGATGATTGTCTTCGTATAAAATTTCGAAGGGAAGCAACAAATTATGCGATCTGGTTTCCGGAAGGGAAATCAATACTGTTCCTTTTCATTGGGAAAATCCAGTGTCTTCACTTCCTGAATATAACTCTGTACCGATCCTTTGATCTCCTGGTACAGATTGTGGTATCGGCGCAGGAAGCGGGGAGAAAATTCCTGTGTTATTCCCAGCATATCGTGAAGAACCAGCACCTGGCCGTCAACTTTCTGGCCGGCACCGATGCCGATCACCGGAATCTTGACCTCCGATGCCACCCTCCCGGCCAGGGTGGCCGGGATTTTTTCAAGCACCAGGGAAAAAACTCCCGTTTCTTCCAGCAGAAAAGCATCCTGTAGAAGCTTCTCTGCCTCATCCTCTTCCGTAGCTCTTACCACGTAGGTGCCGAATTTGTGGATGCTCTGGGGAGTCAGCCCCAGATGACCCATCACCGGGATACCCGCCGACAAAATCCTTTCTACCGATTCCACTACCTCACTGCCACCTTCCAGCTTCACAGCGTGAGCCCCTGTCTCTTTCATAATTCGGATGGAAGAAGCCAGGGCTTCCATACTGTTTCCCTGGTAGGTGCCGAACGGCAGATCGACCACCACCAGCGCACGTTTTACCGCCCTCACCACCGAAGCAGCATGATAGATCATTTCATTCAGGGTTATGGGCAATGTGGTTTCGTACCCGGCCATTACATTGGAAGCCGAATCGCCAACCAGAATCACGTCGATCCCGGCTTCATCCAGGATTCTCGCCATAGAATAATCATAGGCTGTAAGCATGGCGATCTTCTCACCCTGCATCTTCATGGCACTCAGAACATGAGTGGTCACTTTTCTGATTTTTTTCTGTGCGGGCATCATACATACAATCATTGGTGATACTGTTCAAAGCTACAAATTTGTTGTTTCATACAACACAAAAAGCCTCAAAAACTGCCGGGTCTGCATTCTGTCTTTTTGTCACACGTTACCCGTTTCTCATCCAGTTCATAAAAACCAGTGTGTCATAATTACATAAAAAACATCTCATTCCAGAATGGCATAATCATTGAACATTGCAACACAAAATTATTGCTATTGAAACCTTAAAAACTTTAATACAATGGGTAAAATTATTGGAATCGATCTGGGTACAACCAACTCATGTGTTGCTGTGATGGAGGGAAACGAACCTGTCGTGATCCCCAACAGTGAAGGGAAACGTACAACCCCTTCCATGGTGGCATTTGTCGACGGGGGAGAACGGAAAGTAGGCGATCCTGCCAAACGCCAGGCCATCACCAACCCGAAAAAAACCATATATTCCATCAAACGCTTCATGGGGGAAACTTTTGACAAGGTACAGCCTGAAGTTAAGAGGGTAACCTATGAAGTAGTAAAGGGAGATAATAATACCCCCCGTGTCAAAATTGACGACAGGATGTATTCACCCCAGGAAATATCGGCCATGATTCTTCAGAAAATGAAAAAAACTGCCGAAGATTACATGGGACAGGAAGTCACGGAAGCCGTTATTACCGTTCCAGCCTATTTCAGCGACTCGCAGCGTCAGGCAACCAAAGAAGCCGGAGAAATTGCCGGACTGAAGGTGAAAAGGATCATCAACGAACCAACAGCTGCCTCGCTGGCATACGGACTGGACAAGAAAAGCAAAGACCTGAAAGTAGCCGTGTTCGACCTGGGTGGAGGAACATTCGACATTTCCATACTGGAACTGGGCGACGGGGTGTTCGAAGTAAAATCGACCAACGGGAATACCCACCTGGGAGGCGATGATTTCGACCAGAAGATCATCGACTGGCTGGCCGATGAATTCAAAAAAGAAGAAGGCGTGGACCTGAGAAAAGATCCTATGGCACTGCAGCGACTGAAAGAAGCTGCCGAAAAAGCCAAAATCGAACTTTCCAGCTCCACTTCCACAGAAATTAACCTGCCCTATATCATGCCGGTGGACGGTATTCCCAAACACCTGGTTAAAACACTGACCCGGTCAAATTTCGAAAAACTGGTTGACGAACTGATCCAGGGAACCATCGAACCCTGCAAAAAAGCATTGAAAGATGCCGGTTTGAGCGCATCCGATATCGATGAAGTGCTGCTCGTGGGGGGATCAACCCGAATCCCGGCCATCCAGGAGGTGGTGGAAAAATTCTTCGGGAAGAAACCCAGCAAGGGAGTGAACCCCGACGAAGTGGTGGCTATCGGTGCAGCCATCCAGGGCGGCGTGCTCACCGGCGAGGTGAAGGATGTCCTGCTGCTGGATGTTACCCCGCTCTCCTTGGGAATCGAAACCCTGGGAGGTGTGATGACCAAGCTGATCGAAGCCAATACCACCATTCCCACGAAGAAAACGGAAACTTTCACCACGGCAGCTGATAACCAGCCCTCTGTGGAGATCCATGTGCTGCAGGGCGAAAGACCAATGGCAGCCGGAAACAAAACCATCGGGCGTTTCCACCTCGACGGTATTCCACCTGCTCCACGGGGCGTGCCGCAAATTGAAGTAACCTTCGACATCGATGCCAACGGGATCCTGAATGTGTCGGCCCGGGATAAAGGAACCGGCAAAGAACAGAAGATTCGAATCGAGGCTTCTTCAGGACTCAGCGAAGAGGAAATCAAGAGAATGAAAGAGGAAGCCCAGAAATATGCCGATGAAGACAAGAAGACCAAGGAAAAAGTAGACAAACTCAATGCGGCCGACAGCCTGATATTCCAGACTGACAAACAGCTCAAGGAATACGGAGACAAGCTCCCCGCCGAGAAGAAAAGCGCTATTGAAGCCGCACTCACCAGGCTGAAGGAAGCTTACGAAAAGAAAGACCTGGATGCCATAGACAAAGCTTCGGCTGAGCTGAACACCGCATGGCAGGCAGCTTCCGAAGACCTCTACAAGGCAAGTCAGGAAGCCGGTGCAACATCACAGGAAGCCGGCGGTGAAAAAACCGAGGGGAAAGAATCGAAAAAAGACGACGAAGAAGTGACCGATGTCGATTTCGAAGAAGTGAAATAAATGATTCCGGGAAAAAAGGAGGCTGATGAACAAATTCAGCCTCCTTTTTTTTATCCGGCAGGCTGCCAACCAGGGAGCCACGGAAATAAATTAATGCCTATATTCGTTTATTGAGAAAACATCCCCTGTTTCATGGCTGTAAATAAATACCTTCCCTTCATCGCCTTTCTTTTCCACGCTATCCTGCAGGGCCAATCATTTACGCGAAACGACACGGTTTTCAACCAGATCGGGCCCCGGGGAATGAAACAGGGATACTGGGAAAAAACATACCCCGACGGAACCGTGGAATACAGAGGGTATTTTGTGGATAACCAGCCTGTGGGCGAATTCATCCGCTATCATGAAAACGGCCATGTCAAAGCCAGAATGTACTTCACGGGGAAAAACGGCGTTTCCTATGCCCGGCTTTATTACGGCGACGGAACCCTCGCCGGCGAGGGTAAATACACTGGAACCCGGAAAGACAGCACCTGGAAATACTATTCCTACTACGGCGGGCACCTTTCCTATATGGAAAATTACCTGAACGGAAAAAAAGAAGGAATTTCCCTGAAATATTATCCCGACGGATCGGTGGGAGAAAAACTGGAATGGAAAAACGCCCAACGCCACGGAGTGTGGCAGCAATATTATATTGACGGAACCCCGCTTCTTCGGTCTACTTATGTAAACGACAAGCTGAACGGACCCTATACCATCTGGCATGAGAACGGAGTAAAGGCCATTTCCGGGAACTATCGGATGGATGTACGGGAAGGCAACTGGAAATATTATGATGAGGAAGGAAACCTGAAGGTTACCATCACCTACCGCGACGGGGTCCCCCTAAATCAGGACCAGCTGTTGAAGCAGGAACTGGAATTCCTGAACCGGCTGGAACAGAACAAAGGGAAATTTACCGAACCGGAATTAGAAGACCTGATCAGGAAATAATCCGGAATATGCCGGCATATACCATATCCACCTTTTACTCCGTGTTTACCGGCATTTTGCACATTTTCCCACGCCCTTTACTCAAATTCACTGTACTGGCAGGATGGTTCTTTTGTTCCCTGTTTTCCGTTCTTGCTCAGCCGGCCGAAGCAGTCTACCGTATCAGCTTTACCGGCAAAACGGGTACTCCGTTCGCCCTCTCTTCTCCTGAAAATTTTCTTTCGCCCGCTGCCATCCAAAGGCGGCAGCAACAGGGCATTGCGGTCGATTCGCTCGATTTGCCTGTAAATCCCGCCTATGCCGATTCCCTTTCATCCATGGGATTCAGGATCCTGTCCCGTTCCCGCTGGATGAACAGCCTGGTGGCCCTCTCTGCCAACCCGCTTGCAGCCGAAACAGCCCGCACCATTTCCTTCATCAGGGAGGTGAAAAAAATCAGTTCAGGTCCGGGAAAGAAACAGAAAAAGGAAAAATGGCTCCTGCCCACCGCACCGGCAGAAAGTACCCTGCCCGCATCGGAATACGGATACGCGGAAGTCCAGACCCTCATGCTCAGGGGGAACTTCCTGCACGGCATGGATTTCAGGGGACAGGGCATGACCATTGCCGTAATCGACGGAGGATTTGCCGGCACCGACACCTACCGTATTTTTTCCGGTACCGATATCCTGGGTACCCGGAATTTTCTGCAGCCGGCGGAAGATGTATACCGATACCATTCCCATGGCATGCAGGTATTGTCGGTGATGGCTGCCAACCGGCCGGGGATACTCACCGGCACTGCCCCCCTGGCCTCATACTGGCTGTTGGTTTCCGAAGATACGGATTCGGAATCCCCGCTGGAGGAGGAATTATGGATATCGGCCGCAGAGCTTGCCGACAGCGCCGGAGTCCATATTATCAATACCTCCCTGGGTTACAGCGCTTTTGATGATCCCACCCTGAACCACCTGCCGGAAGAAATGGACGGGAATACCACCCGCATTTCCAGGGCGGCCGATATAGCCGCTTCCAGGGGCATAGTGCTGGTAACCAGTGCAGGCAACGAAGGAAACAACAGCTGGAGAGTGATCACGGCTCCTTCCGATGCCGACTCCACCCTGGCAGTGGGGGCGGTCGACAGGAACGGGATACGAACGGAGTTCAGTTCAACGGGATGGTACATTCAGGGAAAAACCAAGCCCGATATCATGGCTATGGGAGAAGAAGTGGCCCAGATCATCCCGGGGGGATTTCCCGGAACGGCCAACGGCACCTCTTTCGCTGCTCCGCTCATTGCCGGGCTGGCTGCCTGCCTGTGGCAGGCTCACCCCGAAGCCACCGCCATGGATATCGTCGAAGCCATACGGCAAAGCGGCCACATGGCATACAACCCCGATTCCCTGTACGGTTACGGAATTCCCGATTTTGAACTGGCTCATCTTATCCTCTCGGGGATTTTTCAGGCCAATCTGCAAAGAAAAAACACCTGCCGGGTGTACCCCAATCCCTTCACCGATTCCTTCACCATCAGATTGTTCAATGAAAAGGGAGAACTCATCAGCCACCACGGCGAGCGCATTCTGATCAGGATCTTCAGTCATACCGGACAAACCTTGTGGACACAGCAAATCACCACCAGCGTATCTCCCCTGTCGCTTGTAAGGATCTCCGCTCCGGGAAATCTGCAGTCAGGCCTGTATATCCTGGAAATTACCTCCTCCCACAGCACCTGTCGTACCCGTATAGTTAAAAAAGATTAATTTTACTTCATGCAACAGGAAAAGGTCACACTCAGGGAACTGAACCTGCGAATTCAACAGGTTATCAAAACCGGTCTGCCCGAACCGGTATGGGTGGTGGCCGAAATCAGCGAGATCAAAATCCATTCTGCAGGCCACTGTTATCTGGAGCTGGTGGAAAAATCGGAAGATGAAGAAGGTCCTGTAGCCCGGGCACGGGGCATTATCTGGGCCTTCGTATTCAGGATGCTGAAACCCTATTTCGAAACCACTACCGGCCAGGTACTGAGAGAAGGGCTGAAAGTGCTAATCAAAGCAACGGTAGAGTTTCACGAATTATATGGTCTTTCCCTGAATATCACCGATATCGATCCGGGATATACCATAGGCGACCTGGCCCTGCGGAAAGCGGAAACCATTCGCCGCCTGGAACAGGACGGAGTGATCCATATGAACCGGGAACTCGAACTTCCCCCCGTACCGCAGCGAATTGCGGTTATTTCGTCTGAACAGGCGGCCGGATTGCAGGATTTTCTCGACCAGTTGCATCACAACCCGCAGGGATATGTATTTTATACCCGGATCTTCCCGGCCCTGATGCAGGGCAGAGAGGCGGAAACCTCCATCATTCGTGCCTTTGACACGATATTCCGGTTCGAGGATTTTTTTGATGTGGTTGTCCTGATACGGGGAGGAGGATCACAGGCCGATCTGGCCTGCTTCAACAATTACCGGCTAGCATACCATATAGCCCAGTTCCCCCTGCCGGTCATTACCGGCATCGGACACGAGAAAGATGAATCGGTGGCCGATATCGTGGCCCATACCGCCCTGAAAACCCCCACGGCAGTGGCCGAATTTCTTGTTGACCGGGTTTCTGCCTTCGATGAACACCTTTCCCGGCAGGCCTCCCTGGTTTCGGAAGGGGTTATGGCCATTCTGAAGTCCGAAAAACAGAGGATAGACCGGATTACCAGGATATTTTCCCCCCTGGTGATGCAGGAACTGAACAGAAGAAAACACCGGCTGTCCCGGTCGGTGCATATCCTGCAATCGGCAGCCAGAAACCTGCTGAAAAGCAACCACCATTCCCTGAGGGATATACGTTCCCGGTCGGCACATCAATTCCGACTGCTTTTCCGTACCGAACGGGAAAGAACCGCCAAACTGACATGGCAAACCGTTCATTCGGGCAGGCAGTTCATCAGAAATGCGGCATTGCGACTGGAAATGTTTGAAAAAACAAACCGGTTGACCGATCCCGCACAGATCCTGAGGAAGGGCTTTTCCATCACGTATCACGAAGACAAGGTGGTCAGGGACAGTCAAACCCTCTCGGAAGGACAGAGCATACAGACCCGCCTGTTCAGGGGAACCGTATCCAGCAGGGTGGAAAGCACCGATCCGGGCGGAACAGGAAATACCTCACAGGATGATCCGCAGAAAGATAAAACACAACATAAAAGCACAACAAAATGACCGCCAGGAAAGAAACTAGCTATTCCGAAGCCATCGGTGAGATCGAGGAAATACTCACACAGATCGAAAACGAAGAACTGGATGTGGACGAGCTCAGCCTGAAGGTAAAACGTGTGGCCTCGCTCATCAGATTATGCCGTGACAAACTCGGCAAAACGGAAGCGGAAGTGGAAAAGATCCTGAAAGAGATGGACGAAGACACCGAATAAGCCGGTCGCCCGTGCTAGAAAGACTCTTCCAGATGATAATCAGCCAGTCGCACGAGGGGATCCTGCACAATCAGAGGGTCTGAATACCCGTACCTGGCTGAAAGTTCCCTGACCATCCCCCGGAATATCCAGGCCACCGAACCCACCCAGCCCAGGCGGTCACCGGGTAATTTTTGAATGTATTGTTCGAATAAACGTGACAGGGCCGATTCCACAATGGATCTTACAAAAGGATCTTCTTTCCTCTTCCCAAGAAAAGGAACAAAAGAGGCCAGGTACCTGTTCGGGTAGGGACCTGTATAGACTCTTTCGAGGACTTCCCCGGGTTCGGGCCGGTATTCATCTTTGAGTGCCTCAGCCAGATGACCCGGAAGCGAACCCTCCAGGTAATGACGCAACAGTTCCTTCCCAAAAAATGCCCCGCTGGCGGGATCTCCCAACACATACCCCAGCGAAACGGATGTCTGTGTGATCATTCCCCTGTGGCAGACCCCCGCGGAAGTTCCCGTACCCAAAATTACGGCAATTCCACGTTCATTCCCGAAAAGGGCACGGGCTGCCCCCAGCAGATCGGAATGCACTTCGATGTCTGCCCCCGGGAAAAAAGCAGCCAGAGCCTTTCCCACCCTCTCCCTTGGTGAAGGGTACAGGCAACCGGCACCGTAAAAGAATACCTTTTCGGGTGGAACAACAAATTCCTGTTCAGACAGCTGCTTCTGAAGATCCCCGGCAATTTCGCCGGTTTTCTGCTGGTACGGATTGATCCCGGACGTCGTGAAGAATCTTTTTTTTCCCTCCCTGCCGACCGAACACCAGCCGGTGGAAGTAGATCCGCTGTCGGCAATCAGTATCATGGGGAATCCTCCTTTTCAATGCGGGTATATTTCAGTTCCAATAGATTCATGGGATTGGTAACCAGTCCTTTTACAAATACCGGAGTAAAACGCACCACCCGGTCATAGAACAGGGGGACCACCACGGCCTCGTCAATAATTATCTGATCCATCCGGTGATACAACTCTGTTCGCCGGTCATGTTCGGTTTCAGCCAGGGCTTCTTCATACAGACTGTCATACACTGGAGAACGGTATCGGGTATAATTTGGGCCGGCAGGACTGAAATTTTTACTGCAAAACAGAGCCAGGTAATTCTCCGCATCGGGATAATCGGCAATCCACGATCCTCTGAAGAAGGCCAGTTTCCCGTTGGCCACATTGTTCCTGAAAGCTGCACCGGTGCTTACTTCGATGGCAATCCGGATACCCAATTGCGAGAGTTCATGCTGTATGTATTCGCATAGATCCAGGTAATCGGATGTGGTGGTCAGGATTATTTCGGGCAATCCTTCACCCTGGGGATATCCGGCTTCCTTCAAAAGTTGGCGGGAGAGATCGGGACGGTAAGTATATCCCCTCACCTCCTCGGAAAAGGCAGGTATTCCGTCGGGAACAAAACCGGCGGCAGCCGGTCTTCCCAGTCCGTTCCTCAGGTAAGTGATCATTTTCTGCCGGTCGATGCCGTAATTAATGGCCTTCCTGATCCTTACATCCTGCAACGGAGCACTGGCGGCAGGCATACCGGAATCTACCAGAAATCCCAGATATTCCGTGTTCAGGTAGGGAGCCACCGTCAAACGAATCGTTCCGGCATATTTCGGATTGAGTTTTCCGCTACGGGTAAGTAATTCCGATTTGTACGCGGCATGCACCCCGCTGAGAAAATCGAGGTTTCCTTTCATAAATTCCAGGAACTCCGACTGTTTATCACTGATAAAAGTAATGGCCACGGCATCCAGGTAAGGCAGTTTCTCACCGGCTGAATCGGTTTCAAAATATTTTTCGTTCTTTCTCAGGACCAATTTTTCACCTTCCTTCCACATTCTGAAACGGAACGGACCGGTGCCCACAGGATGATTTCTGAAACCCTCCCCGTAGAAATTCACCGCTTCCTCCGGTACTACCGAGCAGTACGGCATGGTGAGTATCCCCATAAATGCCGGGAAAGGCTGTTGCAGAGTAATCCGGAAAGTGCTGTCATTCAGGGCTTCGAATCCGTTTTCCGGTCGCACCAGGTGGAATATCCATGCTCCGGGTGAAGCCACCTGGGGATCCAGAATCCGCGAAAAGCTGTACACAAAATCATGGGCCGTCACCTTCCGGCCTTCCCCGCCGGGAAATACAGGATCGTCGTGAAAATAAACATCCTGCCGAAGATAAAAGGTGTATTGCAGGCCGTCGCCGGAAATTTCCCATGAACGCGCAATACAGGCAACCACCCTCAGTTGCGGATCCATCTGCACCAGCCCGTTGTATAACTGGTTCACCGGCCAGATAATGGTCTGATTCCTGGCAAAGGCAGGATCAAGAGTAGCGATACCTTTTGATTCGTTGTACCTGAATACCGTTCCCCGGTTATCCGTTTCCTGCACACCGACACAGGATAAGGTCAGAATAACCGGCCACCACAGGATGGCCTGCACGATATGGCACATGCGATGGCTTTTGCCCACGGAATCCGTTTCCCCAGGAAAAATTTTCACCTCATCATGCAAATTTTGCCAGAAATTTTTCAATTTTCCTGATCAATAACTTGAACTGGATGGGTTTGGAAATATGATCGTCGCATCCGGCATTCCTGATCCGTTCCATATCTTCGGGCATAGTGTAAGCCGTCTGGGCAATCACGGGCATGCCGGGATGTGCCGATTTGATAGCCCGGGTGGCTTCCAAACCGTCCATGTCGGGTAACTGGACATCCATCAAAACCAGGCTGATATCTTCATTATCCCGGCAGAGGTCGATGGCATTCTGGCCGGTTTTCACCCACAGAATGGTAGCATGAGTATCCTTCAGCCCAGCCTTCAGCACCAGAAAGTTCGATTCATTGTCTTCCGCCACCAGAAAGGTAAAATTTGACCAGTCAGGCACCTCGGCCAGAGGCTCCTTTCTCCCGCCGGCCGCCTGAATATCACTCGCAGGCTCATAAGGCAGGGAAAAATAAAAGGTACTGCCCTGCCCCGGAGACGATTCCAGCCATATCCGGCCTCCCATCACTTCCACCAGTCCTCTGGATATAGCCAGGCCCAGGCCCGTCCCTCCATATTTTCTGGTAGTGCTTCCGTCGGCCTGTCTGAAACGTTCAAAAATCAGGTTGAATTTGTCTTCGCTGATCCCGATACCCGTATCTTTCACATAAAAAGTGATCATGCCCTTTTCCTCCGGAAGACATCCGATCTCTATGCTTCCTTCATCGGTAAATTTGATGGCATTGCCGATCAGATTGGAAAGGATTTGCCGGAATCGGAGAGGATCGGTATAAAGGCCTTTCTTCATGCAGGACGTATCATGAACGATCAGCTCCACCGGTTTTTCAAGTTTTCTGATCTCGTGCAGGTAGGAGATTTTCAGTTCATTCATGATCGATGTCACATCACATTCCATGCTGTCGATCGACATAATCCCCGATTCCAGTTTTGAGAAATCGATGATATCGTCAATCAGGGCCGATAACAAATTGACATTGTTCTTGATGATGGATGTATATTCCTTTCTGGCTTCATCATCAATGTCAAAATTACTGATCAGTTCGGAAAAACCCGAAATGGCATTCATAGGGGTCCTGATCTCATGGGAAAGGTTGGCCAGAAAAGCTGTCTTCAACTGGTCCGATTCTTCCGCCTTTTCTTTGGCACTGCGCAATTCTTCCTCCATCATTTTCCGTTCGGTAATATCTTCCTTCACGGATACAAAATGAGTGATCTCGCCTTTTTTGTTCCTGACGGAACTGATGGATGCCAGTTCCCAGAAGAACTCCCCGTTTTTCTTACGGTTCAGGAATTCACCCCTCCATTCCTTTCCGCTGAGAATGGTATCCCACAGGTTGGCATAAAATTCCTCCGGATGCTCCCCTGATTTCAGGATAGCTGGTTTCTTTCCCATCACCTCATCGTAAGAATAACCGGTAAGCTGGCAAAAACGCGGATTGACATATTCTATTTCCCCGTTGGGGTCGGTGATCAGAACGGAAACCGGCGAATGGGAAACCGCTTCGGAAAGGGTTTTGATCTGCTTCTGGGCTATGACCCGCTGGAGGGCAATAGACGTTTGTTTGACCAGTGCCTCGAGTATCTCCGGCCTGAATCTTCTGTTCCCCCTTCTGTGGAGAATGGTGGCACAACCATAAAGGGATCCGCCCCATACGAACCCCATACCGTATACCTCCTCAATATTCAGCCGTTCCATCAGTTCGTCCGATTCCTTCCCTCTGACCTGTTTCATGGTTAGATCGGTAATCCCCTGATCCAGCTTTTTCAGCCTGCCCGTTTTCATATCCTGGAGGTAAGGCTCAACTACCGGCAAACGGATCTCCCCGGGAAACTGCCCGGTGCGAAAAGGCTCCAGTAGCCCGGGCTCTTTCAGCCCTTCATAACTTCTGAGCACCAAATGGTTTTCTTTGGCATCATAGGAACTCACCAGAACAATACAATCACCCAGCAGGGAATGAATACTCTTTGCCGCATGCCGGTATAGATCGTCTTCCGTATCAATTTCCAGCACATCCAGGGCGGTATCTGAAAGAAACTTCAGATTCTTCTGATATTCCTTTTCCTGCTCCGATGCCAGGATCTGTGCCGTCATATCGTAAATGGTAACTGCCACCAGGTCAAGCTCCCTTTCATGACCAGGAATGGTGAGCCATTGCGTTTTGGCATATACCTCGCTACCGTCGGTTTTTATATACCGGGTCTGCTTCTCGAAATAATGCGAACCTTCATAGAGCTGGATCAGTCCTTCCATAAACATCCTGACACTGTCGGGAGTAATAATTTCCAGATAACGTTTTTCCAGTTCTTCCCGGTTCGTTAACCCGAAAAGGTCAAGGAATGCCCTGTTCAGGTTCATGATCTTCACTTTTCCCCGGCATTCCAGTTTTTTTTCCGGATGTTGCTCAAAATATTCCCGGAAATCGGTCACCCCCTGCCTGGCCAGTTCATCCAGCATGGTTTTCGATCCGGAAAAATCTTCATAGATATGAGCAACAGGAGAATATTCCAGCATGGCCTTCAACTCGGCCTCCTGGTTCAGCAGTTGCTTCTGGTATTCCTTGATGGGAGTAATATCTGCCAGTGAAACAATCCGCTCACGGGTTTCCGGATCCACAGCCACCTGCATGAATATGTGCTTTACACTGCCGTCTCTGTGCAGCAACCTGAATTCATAGGAAGAGGGAGCCTCTTTCCCCTGGGTTCTGTCCCGGTGGTATTTAGACATCATGGGCAGGTCATCAGGATGGATAAAGGCATCCCACTTCATTTTGCCAATCAGCTCTTCTCGTTTGTATCCGGTAAGCTGCTCAACATCATGGTTACACATCCTGATGATCATATTATCAAAGAACGAGAGGGTGGCGGTGCCGGTGTTTTCAAAAATCCGCCTGCATTTTTCCTCCATGCGTTCCAGGGCCAGTTGTTGTTCTCTCAACTCGGTAATATCCCGCGCCGTACAGATCAAATAGTCGTCACCTGAGGTACCCGGATGTACCGGAGTCCATTTTACCCGAAACAACCGCGACCGTTTTCCCTTTCCAGTTAACCAGATATCCTTTTCACAATCATGTCCCGATTCCACCGTTTCCTGTGCACCGGCGGCCAGTTCCTGCACTCCTTCATGCTGACCCAGCACTTTGAGCGAGGCTCCTTCCAGCTCTTCCTTGCTTTTTCCCCAAAAACCGGCAAATGCCCGGTTTACCGTTTCCAGCCGGTGTGGCGATGACTGGAACCATACATGCATATCAATATGGTCGAGCAACAATTGATGCTCTTCGGCTTTTTTTCTGAACCTGACTTCCATCCCTATCTGTTTCCTTTTTTCATCCCTTCGGGCAAGGGCCTGGAAAATAGCCGGGCCCAGGCGGTTCAGATTCGACTTGAGTACATAATCCCAGGCTCCGTTGTTCAGGCATGTCGCCGCCGTAGCTTCATCAACGGTCTCCGTCACCACAATCACGGGCAGGTCGGGGAAGTGTGCCGACAGCCACTCCAGTTCTTCCCTGACATCATAGCCCGGAACCGAATAATCTGTGAGCACGATATCGGCTGCCTCCCGGGCAAGCGATTCCCTCATTTTTTCAGCCGACCGTACCCAGTTCAGGGCATAATGCCATCCGGCTTTGTCGAGACTTTTCCTGATCAGTTCGACAGCAAGCGGATCATCTTCGATCAACAGGATATGCAACTTGCGGGTCACGGGAATGGTCCGGTCTTTCCCGTAAATGTAAGCACATTTTTTTATCTACCGAAGTCCGCCGGTAAATTCCCTCGGGAAAAATACCTCTGCCGGAAGTAAAAAATAGCTGTCACCTTTTTCAGAAATTCAGCCGGATCCCCGTCATGAAATGTATACCTGCCTGGGGAAAGTATCCGTATTCTGTGTATTCCCCGACTTCCTGCACAACCGCCCGGTACACCCAGGCATGGGTTTCATACGTATGATCAAACAGATTATAAATCATAAACCTGATCTGCAGGGAACCGAATCCCTGAATATCCCTTTCCCAGGCAAGGTTCAGATCGGTCACCCAGTAAGGGTCCACCGACCTTTCGAGGTTCGAAGTATTGTCAATAAACTGCCTGCCCACATACCGTGTTTGCCAGTCGGTGGTAAAACCGCTGAACCATTCGTATTGCCAACCGGCCGCTCCGGCAAAAGAAGGTGAAAAAGACAATTGCGTATTCCCCAGCTTTTCCTCCCGGTAACCCAGGAAGTTCCATTCTTCATCGTAAAGCTCGATTTTTTCCGTAAAATCGAGGATCAGATTACGCGAGAGGGTGGCATTCAGCGACCAGGAAAAACGGTTGCCAAGCCGCCCACCCGCCTCCGCTTCCACTCCCGCCCGGTAGCTGCGGGGCACATTCGTCATTACCGGATATCCCACATAATTGATCTCACCAGTGGTCACCAGCTGATCTCGATAATACATATAATACGCATTTACACCGGCGGTTATTCTTTTTCCACGCAGCCGGTACCCGGCCTCCAGGTCGTACAGCTTTTCCGCCACGGGAGGGGGATTCCCGGCAGCCTGTGCATCCACAAAATTATCCCGGGTGGGTTCCCTGCTGCCAACGGCAAAGGAAAGATAAGCTTCCTGCCTGTCGGAAATACTGTAAAACAGGCCTGTTTTGGGATTAAGAAACCGGAAAGTATATTCCTGTCCCACATCGGTCAGTCCGTTTTCATCCCCCGTGATACTGAAAAAAATCTGCCGGTACTGGAAATCGGCATAAAGGTTCAACTTCCCCGTAAGGGCGATATTGCCTTTGGTATATACATTGAAATCGCGTTTATCGCCCGTATTCAGATACCACCGGTGACGGATCTCACTTTCGCCGGCTATTCTGGTCCAGATCAGCCTGCCGTAATGATCACCGATATACCGGTTCCATGATCCTCCCAATGTAAAACGGGAGCTTCCGGATTTGTAATCCAGGGAATAGGTCATCCCGTAGAAATGGTTATCAAGCCAGAGTCTCCTGATCAGATCGGTTTGGGTAATGGTCTCGCCGCCGATCACCACATCGGGCAGACGGTAATGGGCAAAGAATGTCTGATGACAGGGATTTTCCTCTTCCTGGTATTGCTCGTAATAACCCATCCCGCGCGTATAATGCAGGGCGGTATGCAGATTCATATGACGACTCAACTCTCTGGAATAATGGAGCTGGTAATGGGTTTGCTCATAATGATCAATTTCATTTTCATAGGTATACGGGTTATAGGTGCGGTTGGTATCCAGAGCCGCTTTCGGAACCCCGCTCCATGCCTGATAGGTTTCTTCCCAGCCATGAATCAGATGAACCCTGAGGATACTTCTTTCAGAATACATTCCTCCTGAAAGGCAGAAGGATTTCAGGTTGGAAAAAGCCCGGTCGATAAAACCGTCGGAATAAATCCGTGATACTCTCCCGTCAACGGCAAACCGGTCTTTGATCAGCCCCGTACCGAATTTCAGGGCGCCATTCATGGTGCGGAACGAACCTACCCCTGCTGACAATCCGGCATAGGGTTCTTTATGCAACGTGTGTGTCTGCAGGTTGATGGTAGCGCCGAAAGCTCCGGCCCCGTTGGTAGAGGTTCCCACTCCTCTCTGTATCTGCACATTTTCCAGAGAAGAAGCAATATCGGGCAGATCTACCCAGAATACACCGTGCGATTCCGCATCGTTCAGCGGAATGCCGTTGAGGGTCACATTGATCCGTGTAGCATCACTACCCCTGATACGCAGGGAAGTATATCCCACACCGGTCCCGGCATCGGAAGTACTGACCAGCGAGGGAGTCATCTTTAAAAGATAGGGTACATCCCGGACCATTTCGCGACCGGTAATCTCCTCCGCCGCCAGGTTGGTATGCGGTACTGGATCTTTCTCCCCTGCCCTGGTAGCCTTCACTACTACTTCATCGGCCATGTACTGATCGGGCTCCAGCACTATGGTCAGGTACATGTCCCGGTCCACTGTGATGGTCTGACTGTGGGGTTTATACCCCACAAAACTTACTGTCAGGGAATATTCTCCCGCTGAAAGTCTTTTAAACACAAAATTTCCGTGCTCATCGGTGCTGGTTCCCAGATAAGTGTTGTTCAGAACCACATGGGCACCGACCAGTGGATTCTGTTCTTCGTCCCTTACCTGCCCCCGAAAGGCATATTGAGCAAATGCCTGATACCCAGAAAGCAGCAGGAACAACATGATACTGCTTCGTTTCATGTCAGTTGCTTTAATGTGAATAAAAATCGGGGAATATCCTCTTGTCCCTACACCGGCATTATCCGGATCAGGTTCAAAGGGTATGATCTCAGCCTGTTATTTAAGGCACCCCCCATTATTGTTGATGTAAAATTACGATTTCTGTACGTAATTTCAAAAATTTCTTGCATCCGCCCTGAAAAAAGGAACAGGTGCCGGTGTTATTTCAAAAGTATTCCTAACCACAAAAATATCCATACCCACCCGCAGGCCAGGTTTCACCCGGACCTGCCTGCCACAAGGTTCGGACAAAAGACAAATAATTAGATTTGTATTTCTTTGTGATTCCCTTCTTGGTCAAATTATTCCCGACTTTTAAAACAGCCTCTTATAGCCATTATTCCCCGTATGGAATACTACCTGTAGCTATTTTCAAAATGTAAACATACGAGTAAGTATTTTATATACCATTCTGTTCACAGTAAATATCTATGATATTCCCTATCATATTCCATCTCATTCCGGAAATTTTCTATCACAAAACTGCTCTGCCGGTTGCTATGTAATGAGAAAGGATATGATTAACTCCTAATCGCACGCTTCATCGCCTTCCATGAACAAACGGGTTACACAGCCTATGGCTTTGTGGTCGCCCATCAGATAAAGGATATCCCTCTCACAGATCTTTTCTTTTCCGACGTATCGGGATTGGGAATGGTCCGGTCACCGCAGCGGATGGCCAGCAGGGTAACTCCGTATTGGCTGCGCAACTGGATCTCCCGGATGGTTTTCCCTGCCACTTCCGTCTCTTTCTCCACCCTGAAACCAGTGATCTCGATCTCCGGTATATGCAGCTCCAGATCAACCACCCTGCTCTTTGCCAGGGCCATTGACCGGAGCATATCATACCCGTCAGCCCTCACCTCGGAAACCAGTTTATCGATCTCATCGCAGGGGATTAAATACCACCCCAGCACCCGCGCAAATATCTCTACCGATGTTTCAAACTCTTCGGGAATCACTTCATTGGCACCCAGCTTATAGAGGTCTTCCACATCCTCCACATACCGCGTGCACATAATGATATATACCTTCGGATTCAAATTTCTCACCACCTGAGCGATCCGGTATGTGCCGTCAGGGTCGGGAATTGCCACTACACCACCGAAGCCAGGTGGCCCCCGGCCGAGCGCAGGACGGATGAAATGGATGCATAGACGTAAAATGCCGGCTCGCCGTTTTTCTGCTCCTGGCGAACGCGGTTGGCATCCACGTCCAGGATGGCATATTGTATGCCTTCTACTTTCGCCGCCCTCGCCACATTGGTCTCATTTATTCCCATTCCGATGATCAGCAGATGGTCTTTCATTCCGCTCGTTTCAGGTTCCGGCACGGGAGGTAATCCTTTAACAAACTTTTCGGGCAAAGGCAGTTTCATCACCAGGTTGCTGATGGCCGGAACCCCCATCAGAATAAAGGGCGTCAGTGCCATGGTTACAAAGGTCACCGAAAGAAATAACTGGTAATGATCGCCGCTTATCAAACCGTTCTTCCGGCTGATACCGGAAAGAATAATGGAAAATTCACCCGCCTGGCTGAGGGCAAGCCCCGCCATCACGGTAGTACGGAACGGGAATCCGAGCAGAAATGCCACCATCCCGGCAATGAAGGTTTTTACCAGCAGCAACCCGATCACGATCCCCGGAATCTGTAACGGATTATCAAATACAAAGCCCAGGTCAAGCATCATACCGATGGATACAAAAAAGAAACTGGCAAAAATGTCTCTGAACGGAACAATATTCCCGAATGCCTGATGATGGTAATCGGATTCGGAAATGGCCAGACCCGCCAGAAAAACGCCCAGTACCAGGGAAAGGCCCATAGCCGATGAAAGCCAGGCAACCACCAAATCGATCAGCAGGACAATGATCAGGAACAGTTCCCGGTCTCCGGTCTGTGCAACATGGTGCAGCAACTTCGGCACAAGTATTTAGCACTGCATGCATAGGTCAGCCCCACCGGTTCCAGTCCCTTGAGCAGCATTTCCAGCAGGGACCGTGCCTGACCGGACGAATTTCCTGCCAGAAAAGAAGTGAACAGAATCATGGGAACAATGATCAGGTTCTGGAAGATCAGGATCCCCACCGATGCGGAACCGTAAATGATATTGACTTCCCCGCCCGACCGGATCATTTTCAGTACAACCGCCGTACTGCTCAGGGCCACCAGAAATAACATAAAAACCGATTTGCCGGCCTGCAGACCTAGCAACCTCATGAAAACACAGGTCAGGAGGGCCCTAAGAAACACCTTCAGGCTGCCACCCAACAACACAGTCCGTACGCCCTTCATAAGCGACTTGAAAGAGAATTCAATTCCGATAGTAAACAGCAGCAACACCACCCCGATCTCCTCCAGTATCTTGATATCATGCATATCTTCCACCTTGCCAAGACCGTGCGGTCCGATGAGAATACCTGTAATAAGAAACCCGAGCAACGTGGGTATTTATATCCTATGGAAAAGCAGGATCACCAGGGTGGATAAAGACAAAAATGATCAGGATATCTTCCGGCAAGCCAAATTCCATACCAACAACACTCATTTTTTTACCGGATAATGAGCTATAAATTTATTGATTTCCGGTAAATAATCCCCGGGAATATAAATCCTTGCTCACCGCTGACCTAGTTCATCCGTCTTCCTGTTTTGAGTATCTTCGCAGAAAGAAAAATAAAAAATACTTCATGCTCACGCTTCGCGAAAGAATCGGATCACTGGCAAGGCTGGGACAGATCTTCCGTCAGGCAGCCGGTGAAAAACCCGGGGAAGAGGACCATGCGTTGTATGATGTCCTTTCAAAAGCCATAATCAGGGCAGCGGAAGAAAATCTCTGGTTTACAGAACCATTTATCCGTTCCGCCCTGCATGCCCTGGCCCGCATGCTGGATGAGGAAAAACTTCGCCAATGGACCGGCCCGTACCGTCTGCCCGATGAACCCGAACATCCCCGAACCGTAGGGGTCATTATGGCAGGAAACATCCCCCTGGTAGGTTTCCACGATATGCTGTGTGTGCTAATCAGTGGTCATCGCCTGCTGGGACATCTTTCCTCGAAAGACCGGATATTACCGGTAGCCGTCAGGGATCTGCTGACAGCCCTTCACCCCGGGTGGAAAGAAAAAATACAGCTCACAGGGGAACACCTGGAAAACATGGATACTGTGATCGCTACCGGAAGCAACAATACATCCAGGTATTTCGAATACTATTTCGGAAAGTATCCGCACATTATCAGAAAAAACAGAAATTCGGCAGCTTTCCTTACCGGAAAAGAAACCCCGGAAGAACTCGGCCTGCTGGCCGATGATGTTTTTCTGTACTTCGGGCTGGGCTGCCGCAACGTATCCCTCCTATTCGTCCCCAAAGGATACGATTTCGCCCCTCTGCTCCATACTTTCTCTGAAAAATACGGAAACCTTGCCCTGCATAAGAAATTTACCAACAATTACCGTTATCACCGGGGCATTTTCCTGATGGAACGGATTCCCCACACCGATGCGGGATTCTTTCTGCTCAGGGAAGATCCTGCGCCCGCATCTCCTGCCGCGGTTTTGCATTACCACACCTACAGCCATCCGCAGGAAGTGGAAGAATACCTGTATGTCATCCGTGACGAAATCCAGTGCCGGGTGGGCAACCTCCCCGGTTGGCAGGCTTTCGGTTCAACCCAGCAGCCCGAGCCATGGGATTATGCAGACGGGATTGATACACTGAAATTCCTGCAGTTCGCGGAATAATCATTTTTTCTATCAGAATATTTTTTTTAAATTGATTCATTATTCATTGATATCCGGATGATTTTTACTTTCCGACTTATATCCACCGAAGCCGTTGATTTTGCCAGGGACATGGAGATCGGCGCCGAGAACAGTTTTCTGACTTTTCATGCAGGCATTCAGAAAGCTCTACGATACGATCCCTCCCAGCTTGCTTCTTTTTTCCTTTGCGATAATGAGTGGAACCGATTAAAAGAGATCACCCTGCTGGATATGTACGGAGAGGAAAAGATACATACACTGACCATGCAGGAAGCCATCATCTCACACTATGTTTCCAAAAAAGGAGACAAATTGCAATACCTGTTCGATTTTTTTTCCGACCGGACCCTGTTTATCGAACTGGTTGATACAGAACCGGCAGGCGATCCACATGCTCCCCTTTTTGTCATCAGAGAAAAGGGAAACCCGCCCCAACAAATCGTTATGGATATGCTTGCCGGGGAAGTTCAGGACTTTGATGAAAGCGATATCGACGAGGATATCGATGATGAAGACCTGCTGTTCGACCCGGACGATCTCGACCGATTATAGCAAGGTTCCACCAGAAATTTGCAAGTCTTTTCAAGAGTTGTTTGTGGTTAAGAATACTTTATAAAAAGCCTCATTTTATCTTTCGATTAAATACAAATTTTTATACTCGCTTGTATAATAAATTGTTAAAATATCAATACGATACTTTCAAATTTGAAGACAGTCAAATTCCCCGTTTTCCCTTAATTTTGCCGGGTACCTTATCCTTTTCACAATGCAGAACACCCTGATTGTCATTACCGGTCCTACCGCCTCGGGGAAAACCCGTGTGGCGGCCGGTCTGGCCCGTGAATGGCAAACAGCCGTGATCTCTGCCGACTCAAGGCAGATGTACCGTGAAATGTCGATCGGTACGGCAAAACCCCGGCCCGAGGAAACGGGCGGTGTCCCCCACTACTTCATCGATCACCTGTCCATTCACGACTATTACAATGCCAGCATGTTTGAGCATGAGACCCTGGAACTGATGCAGCAACTGTTCCGCGAAAAATCCGTCCTGGTAATGGCCGGGGGGTCGGGACTTTATGTGAATGCGGTTTGCTACGGTATTGACGACCTTCCGCGGGTAGACCAGAAAATCAGAAAAAATCTGATGAATATCTGCAAAAGGGAGGGAATGGAAAAGCTCAGGAAAATGCTGTGGGAACGGGACCCGGACTATTACCGGACGGTAGATCTGAGCAATCCGAAAAGGGTGCTCAAAGGGCTGGAAATAAGCATCATGACCGGCAAACCCTATTCCACTTTTCTCACACGGAAACCGAAGGTGAGAGACTTCCGGATGGTACTTATCGGGCTTACCCTGCCCAGAAAGGAACTGTATAAAAGGATCAACTGCCGGGTGGACCGCATGGTAGCTGAAGGGCTGGTAGAAGAAGCGCGGGCACTGTATCCCTTCCGCCATCTGAACGCCCTGAACACGGTTGGGTACCGGGAACTGTTCGATCATTTTTCAGGGAAAACCGGTCTGGAAGAAGCCATCGGAAAGATCAAGGACCATACCCGCCAGTATGCCAGAAAACAGCTCACCTGGTTCAGAAAAAATCAGGATATTGTTTGGTTTCACCCCGGTAACCGGGAAGAAATCGTGAAATACATCAAAAAGCATTTGTGATGCCTGAAATTCCCTGTTTTGTTATTGTCAGGGTGTATGCCCTGATCATCAACCGGAAGAAAGAGATACTCCTGACCGATGAATACCAGATGGATATGAGAATGACAAAATTCCCGGGCGGGGGCTTGCAATACGGCGAAGGAACCATCGACTGCCTGAAACGGGAAGCCATGGAAGAGCTCGGTCAGGAACTGGAGGTAAAAAACCACTTCTATACCACCGACTTTTTCCAGGAAACCATGTTCTTCAGGGGGTATCAGCTGATCAGCATCTATTATCTGGCCGGTTTCAAACAACCCATACGTTTCAGGATATCGGACAGGCCGTTCGATTTCCCGGAAGATGTCAACGGCAGCCAGTCGTTCCGGTGGGCCGCCATCGAATCGCTCCGGCCGGAAGACCTGACCTTCCCTATTGACAGGGTGGTACTGAAAAAACTGCAGGAGCCACGAACCATGGAACGAATCACCCACGGAAAATAAAGACAGGCTGCCCGCACACAGTGGTTCCGATGAAAAATGATTACTTTTACCCGCTGGTTGGCCACGGAATATGCAAAAAGGAAAAGTAACCATCATCGGAACCGCCTATCCCCTGCGAGGGGGGCTGGCCGCATACAATGAAAGGCTGGCCCGTGCTTTTATGCAGCACGGGTATGAAACGGTGATCCATACCTTTTCCCTGCAATATCCCGGGTTCCTCTTTCCCGGCAAAACGCAGTATACAGAAGGGCCTCCTCCGGAGGACCTGGATATCCGGATTACCGTAAACTCTGTCCAACCCCTGAACTGGCGGAAGGTGGGCAGGCGTATCCGGAAAGAAAGGCCCGACATGGTAGTCATGAAATTCTGGACCCCTTTCATGGCTCCCTGCCTGGGGACCCTGGCACGGATCATTCGCAGGAACAGGCATACCCGGGTCATTTCCATCCTAGATAATGTGATCCCCCATGAAAGGCATTTCTATGACTTCCCGCTGATCAGGTATTTCACCGGTTCGGTAGACGGATTTATCGGGATGTCGGAATCGGTACTGGCCGATCTGGGCCGTTTCAATACCAGCAAGCCCCGCACCTTCTGCCCCCACCCTCTTTACGATCATTTCGGGCAACCGGTCACCCACCGGGAAGCCCTGGAGGAACTGGGACTGGATACCTCATACAGGTATCTGTTATTTTTCGGGTTTATCCGTGATTACAAAGGGCTTGACCTGTTACTCCATGCCTTCGCATCCTGCCGGAAAGGGCGACATCCCCTGAAGCTGCTGGTGGCAGGAGAATTTTACACCGATCCCGGACCGTACAAGGAAATAATTGAAAAAAACCGGATGCAGGAGGATGTGGTCCTCCATACCGAATTCATTCCCAATGAAAAGGTCAGGTATTATTTCTGTGCCGCCGACCTGGTGGTTCAACCTTATAAAACCGCCACACAGAGCGGGGTAACACAGATAGCCTATCATTTCGACCGGCCCATGGTGGTTACCCGCACCGGCGGGCTGGCAGAGATGGTCCCACACGGCCGGGCGGGATACGTTACCGAACCAGCACCGGAAGCCATAACCGCTGCCATTCTTGATTTCTTTGACAGGAACCGGTTTCGGGAAATGAGCGATCAGGTGGCCGAGCTCAAGAAACAATTCGGCTGGGAACGAATGGTAAACACGGTGGAAAAAATATATAACGAATCTAATTCCTGAAACTTATGCTCATTCGCAGTAAAGCACCCCTGCGTATTGGCCTGGCCGGAGGCGGATCGGATGTATCTCCCTATTCCGACCGATTCGGGGGAGCCATTCTCAATGCTACCCTGAACATGTATGCCTATGCCACCATCCGGCCCCGAAACGATAGAAAGATCATTCTCCATTCGCTCGACAAGCAAACCCGGATGGAACTGCCGGCAGAAACGGCCCTGGTCCTTGACGGAAAGCTGGATCTGATCAAGGGCATTTACAACCGGGTAGTGCATGATTTCTCCACCGGTCCCCTGGCATTTGAACTTGTAACGCATGTGGATGCCCCCCCGGGCAGCGGCCTGGGTTCTTCTTCTACTCTGGTCATCGCCATCCTGGGAGCCTTCACGGAATGGCTCAATCTTCCCATGGGAGAATACGACCTTGCCCACCTGGCTTACCAGATAGAACGGATCGACTTGAACATGCCGGGAGGCAAACAGGACCAGTACGCTGCCACATTCGGAGGGGTCAATTTTATGGAATTCTACCACGATGACAAGGTGATTGTCAATCCACTGAGAATCAAAAGAGAGACACTCAGCGAACTGGCCTACAACCTGGTGTTGTTCAACACCGAGGTCAGCCGCACTTCCGACCGCATTATCGAGGAACAGCGCAAGAACGTAAAGAGCAACCGGAAGGATTCCATCGAGGCCATGCACCGCATCAAGGAACAGGCCATCATGATGAAAGAAGCCCTTCTGAAAGGGAATCTCGACCGCATAGGCGATCTGCTGAATTTTGGCTGGCAGCACAAAAAGAACATGGCTTCCGGGATCACCACGGAGAGACTGGAGGAAATTTATCACGAAGCCCTGAAGGCCGGTGCTTCGGGAGGAAAAATCTCGGGTGCCGGGGGCGGAGGGTTCATGTTCTTCTATTGCCCCAACAACACCCGCTTCAAAGTGATTGACACACTGAAAAAATTCGGTGGGGAAGTACAACGTTATGAATTCACGGTACACGGGTTGAATACCTGGACCATTTAATACGAAAAAATATGGTTAAACAGATGATCAGTGCATCCATCCGGGTCAAGGAGAAGATGCTTTCAGACCCGGATCTCCTGAAAAAGATTGAACAGGCGTCTGCCACACTGATTCAGACCTTCCGGAAGGGAGGCAGGGTTTTCTTTTGCGGAAACGGAGGTAGCGCCGCCGATGCCCAGCACCTGGCCGCCGAGCTTTCAGGCCGGTTCTACTTCGACCGGAATCCTCTGCCTGCAGAAGCCCTACATGTGAACACCTCTTTTCTCACTGCCGTGGCAAACGATTATTCCTGGGAGGAAGCTTTTGCCCGGTATATGAAAGCACACGGGAAGAAGGGGGATGCACTGGTAGCCATTTCCACCTCCGGGAATTCCGCCAATATCATCAGGGCCATTGAGGTGGCCAAAGAACTGGGGATCCGTATCATCGGACTGACAGGTTCGACCGGAGGCATGATGAAAGGCCGGGTGGATCTTCTGCTACCCGTTCCTTCCGATGATACCCCCCGCATTCAGGAAGCACAGATCCTGATTGGCCACATCATCTGCCAGCAGGTGGAATCCGAACTCTTCGGAAAATGAATTCCGGGGAAGCCGTCATACTGGCAGGGGGGCTGGGAACCAGGCTCCGGAAAGTGGTCAGCAACCGGCCCAAAGTAATGGCCCCCGTAGGAAACCGCCCCTTTCTGGAATATCTGCTGATATTCCTGAAAGCCCGACGCTTTCACCATGTGGTCCTTTCCGTGGGATACAGACACGAAATGATCAGCAGGTATTTCAGGTCGGAATACCGGGGGCTGAGCCTGGAATATGCCGTGGAAAAGGAGCCGCTGGGAACGGGCGGGGGCATTCTGAATGCCATGAAACACTGCCGCGGGGAAGATGTTTTTATTATGAACGGAGATACCCTTTTTCTGATAGACACCGGAAAACTGGAAGAATTTCATTTCAGGAACCGTTCGCTGCTTACCATTTGCTGCAAAAGGAAAGCAGATACATCGCGTTACGGAATCGTACAGATTGAAAACGAACGGATAACGGGATTTTCAGAAAAAGGCCGCCAGAAAGCCGGACTGATCAACGGAGGGATCTATCTGGTCAACAGAAGCTGGCTTACGGGCCTGGACCTGCCCGGGCGTTTTTCCTTTGAACGGGATTTTCTCGAGCCCATGTCCCGGCAGCAGCCCTTGTACGGATTCGTCAGTGATGCCTATTTCCTCGACATGGGCATACCCGAAGACTACCGCCGTGCCGAAAAGGAACTACCCGGCTTGTGGGATTCCTGGGAATAAATACCATGGCAGAAGCCAGAGTTCAGCCTATTTCTTCCAGAAGGCCGGTCAACCCGGCAAACATATTTTCCCAATCGAACCGTTTCTTTTCCACCGCAAGATTTTTTACGAACTCCTCCTCGCGGTGGTTGGTATAAAAATCAACAATGTATCCGGAAATGGCTGCGGGATCGACCGGTGACACATATCCCACTTTTTCATGGGGAACCGTTTCTTTCAGCCCCCCCACATCGGTCACCAGCATAGGACGCTCAAACTGGTAGGCAATCTGGGTAATACCGCTCTGTGAAGCCTCGAGGTATGGCTGGATAATGAGGTCGGCTGCGCAAAAGTAATACTTTACCTCACTGGTCGGAATAAATTCATCCATAAGGATCACATTATTTTCCAACTTCAGTGTCCTGATCATTTTCTCGTACTCTTCCTTCCCTTCAAAAAATTCGCCCGCCACAATCAGGCGAAGGAATAGTTTTCTGACCTCCTCGGTGGCCATGGCTTTTAACAGGATATCCAATCCCTTATACGGACGTACAATACCAAAAAACAGAATGAGGGGTTCATCAGGGTCAAGTTTCAGAAATGCACGGGCCTCTTTCTTACCCACTTTTTCCCCAAAAACCCGGTAAACGGGATGAGGGACAAAACGTGTGGGGCGGTTGATACTGCTTTCTTCCAGTTCCTTCAGAATGGTTCTCGACATGATCAGAAAACCGTGGCATTTCCTGAGGAAATAACGGTTCAACAGGTTTTTCACAGGCGACCGTTCCTTTTTCACCTGGTGAAGCACGGCCACCATCCGGATACTTTCCTTTGTTTTCCGGTGCAGGCGGCCCAGAATAAAACCCAGGCAGGGAGCCAGCCATGGCGACCAGTAGTGCACGATGATCACGGAAGCGTTGAATTTCCCGATCCTTCTGACCACGCGAAACCAGGTGAAGGGATTCCCCGCATGGATCAGGGGTTCGATTTCCAGTTTCATGGGTCTGATACCGGGTTCCAGGGGAATCTTCATAGGAAACAAAAAGCGGGGAAAACGGGAGGAATAGGAAATATTCAGAACCTCCCACCGGTGTTCAATGAGCATACAGGAAAAGGATTCATTAAAACTGGCCACCCCTCCCCTCATCGGATATGCCGGCCCCAGGGCAACTGTTTTCAAAACTCAGAGATTTATTTTTTCGTCAATGGCATAAAAATTCCTGATGGGAGAATTGCGTGAGATCAATTCTCCAAGGAATCCTGCAATAAAAAAGAGCGAGCCCAGGATCATACAGGTAAGGGCAATGTAAAAATAGGGACTATCGGTCACCAGAATGGTAGGTATTCCGTGGGAAAGATTATATAATTTCCGGGCTCCCAGGTAAACGGCCGCAACAAAACCCAGAAGGAACAAAAGGGTTCCCATTAAGCCGAAAAAATGCATGGGACGTTTCCCGAAGCGTGTCATGAAGCTGATAGACAACAGATCAAGTGCTCCGTTGATGAATCTTTCCATACCGAATTTGGTTATGCCGTATTTTCTTCTGTTGTGTTGAACCTTTTTCTCGCCGATTCTTGAAAAACCGGATTGCTTCACCAGCACGGGAATATAGCGATGCATTTCGCCGTACACTTCAATATTTTTCACCACATTCCCCCGATAGGCTTTCAGTCCGCAATTAAAATCATGCAGCCTGATCCCGGTAACCCTACGGGCAACCCAGTTGTAAAACCGGCTGGGGATGGTTTTGGTAATCGGATCATGCCGTTTCTTTTTCCAGCCGGAAACCATATGATAATTCTCTTCTTTGATCATGCGGTATAGTTCGGGAATTTCATCGGGGCTGTCCTGCAGATCGGCATCCATGGTAATGACCACTTCACCGGACGCCTCCCTGAAACCGCTGAAGAGGGCGGCCGATTTGCCGTAATTCCGTCTGAACCTGATCCCTTTCACATGTTTTTTGGTGGAAGCCATCCGGGAAATGACATTCCATGAGTCGTCTTCACTGCCGTCATCTACCAGAATGATTTCGAAACGGAATCCGTGATCGGCCATCACCCTTTCTATCCACGACACAATCTCGTTCAGTGATTCTTCTTCATTATACAAAGGAATAACAACGGAAATATCCATTGGACTATTTTCTGTACTGATGATCCGTTACCGGCCAGGTTAATAAACCACCACCTCTTCCTGTTTCTTGGCAAAGGCAGAAGTAATGAGCGATACGATCAACCCGTAAACAACTCCTCCCAGAATCGACTGCAATGCTGCCTTTCCGGGGCCCGGAATTTCCTGGTTTTCAAACCTGGCCATAGCCATATCGATCTGGTCCTGACTCAGACCTCTTTCCCTCATGAAATTTTCAGTGCTTTCCATGGTAACCTGCATAATCCTTTCCATGTACCCGGGATCGATAAAAGCATTAAAAATATAGGTGTATACCGCACTGACAACACTTCCGAAAAAAGCCACCAGTAAGGCAAATAAAAAGGCTTTCCCATAGGAAATGTAACCGCCCAGCGATTCGTTCCGGTACATTTTGGTAAACCAGAAAAGCAAACCAAAATATATCACCAAATTCACAATGAAAAGGATGATATTAACAGAAAACTTTGTGGGCATGATGTTGAACATCCACATAACGAGGTTCAGAGCGACCATCACCAACCCGAAATACAGCCCGTATATGAGGGATTGCGTCAGAATGGATGATTCGTGTTTTTCCATGGCTAAGCATTAATTATGTTTATACAGCGGCAAATATATCAGTTTTTTATAACTATTGAGTTCAATGCCTACGAATTTCATTTGGTTGGAGGTATAAAAGTTCGTAAGTTTGCACGGGGTAAGTCTTGCACGACCAGCTCCTGCTGAATCCCCCCAGGTCCGGAAGGAAGCAAGGGTAGGTGGTTGTAGCGGTGCGATGCAAGAAGCTTACCCCTTTTTTATATGACCCGGATTTCACGCGGCACCCTGCAGCAAAGTAAAATCCACCGGTCGAATGAATCCCGCACAATTCATTTCCTGATTTAACCAGATTTTGATAAATTCGCTGCGTTTGACGGACAATTTAAACTGACGAAATCATGAAATTTTTCATTGACACTGCCAACCTGGATGATATCAGGGAAGCCCAGGCCCTGGGAATTCTTGACGGAGTAACAACCAACCCCAGCCTGATGGCCCGGGAAGGGATCAAAGGAGAAAAGAATATTCAGGAACATTATAAAAAGATCTGTGACATTGTTGACGGAGACGTCAGTGCCGAGGTGATTTCAACCGATTTTGAAGGAATGGTTAAGGAAGGAGAAACCCTGGCAGCACTTCATCCCCAGATTGTGGTCAAAATCCCCATCATCAAAGAAGGGGTGAAAGCCATCAAATATCTAACAGAAAAGGGGATCAGGGTCAACTGCACCCTGGTATTCACTCCTGGCCAGGCTCTGCTGGCAGCCAAGGCAGGCGCTTCCTATGTGTCTCCCTTTATCGGAAGGCTGGATGATATTTCCGAAGACGGAATCAGCCTGGTAAAGCAAATAGTGGATATGTTCAATTATTACGGTTACGAAACGGAAGTACTCGCCGCTTCCATCAGGCATACCCGACATATTATCCATTGCATGGAAATCGGGGCCGATGTCGTTACTTCTCCGCTGGCACCCATTCTGGGATTGCTGAAGCACCCGCTGACAGAAGCCGGCCTGGCAAAATTCCTGGCCGATTATAAAAAAGTAAACAAATAAAACAACATACGCTTGCTGATCAAGCTGTACAGAGATAATCCCAGCCCGAAACACATCAGGCGGACGGTCGATGTGCTCAGGGAAGGTGGGATCGTGATTTACCCCACCGACACCGTGTACGGGATGGGTTGTGATATGTTCAAACCCAGAGCAGTGGAGAGGCTGGCCAGGCTGAAGGGAGTGGATCCCAAGAATCCCGACCTTTCCCTCATATGTTATGATATGAGCCAGGTGGCTCAGTTCACGATACCCCTGTCAAACACCGTATTCCGTCTCATGAAAAAAAACCTGCCCGGTCCGTTTACCTTTATTCTGACCGCCAATCATCAGGTGCCAAAAATTTTCCAGGGCAACAAAAAAACGGTGGGTATCCGGATCCCCGACAACCCCATTCCCCTGGAAATAGTCAGGGAACTGGGCCATCCCATACTAACCACTTCCATTCACGACGATGATGAAATTATTGAATATACCACCGATCCAGAGCTTATTTATGAAAAATACCGGAAACAGGTAGATATGGTCATCGACGGAGGGTATGGAAGCAATGAACCCAGTACTGTCGTTGACTGCACCGGGGATGAACCGGTTATCATCAGGGAAGGGATCGGTATTCCGGTGGAATAACAGCCTGATAAATACCGCGGAACAAATAAAAAAAGGTTTTTCCCCCTTTATCCCTCATTCCACACTTTCCGGGAAATCCACAACCGGTTTTCTTTCAGTAATCCCGGCCTTGCTGAAGCTGTTCTCATCCTCTTTCGATCCGGCAAACAGTTCGATTATTTCACTCCTGCAATCGACTTCTTCCGCATTTTCCAGGTAAATGTTAGTGGAAAAGGAAAAGCATCCCCCGTTCAACACCTTGGTCACCACTTCCCCGTCATCACGGCCATAACCGGCAATGACAAACTGGCACCGGGATTTTTTGTATTCAAGCTCATCAGGGCAGTCCCGTCAAGAAAAACAAACGTGAGCCCGGCATCACAGGCCGGGCTCACGTTTAACCTAAGAACCCTTTTATTTAACCTCAAGAACCACTACTGATTTTGAAGGCATATCCACCGTCAGTACATTCCTGCGGAGGCGTGCGCCGTTAAATTCTGCGGGTTTCACCGCTTCAGGATTATCAAAGGTGTTGTGTGCATTGAAAGCCGAAGCGGTCAACACCCTGCCCGAAACGGATTTTGTATCGGCTCCGCGCAATTCGATCTCCACGCTGATGTTTTTATTGGGATCCATATTGACCAGAGAGATATGAATGGCTCCGTTCTCATCTTTCGAGGCAGAAGCACTGATAGCCGGGATGCTGCTCCCTCCAAAGGTATAGTCGGCCGTTTTCAGGTCCAGGGGCAGCAAGGTAGCATCCTGATGAACTTTGTACATTTCGAAAACATAATAGGTAGGAGTCAGAAGCATCTTGGCCTCGTCGGTAAGTATCAGAGCCTGCAACACGTTCACGGTCTGGGCAATATTGGCCATCTTCACCCGGTCGGCTTTGGCGTTGAAATAGTTCAGCGACAGGCCGGCCAGGATGGCATCTCTCAGGCTGTTCTGCTGATAGAGGAAACCAGGGTTGGTACCGGGTTCCACAGCATACCAGGCACCCCACTCATCCACTACCAGGGCAACGCGTTTTTCGGGATCATACCTGTCCATCACATCGATATGCCGGTCGATAGCTGTTTCAATTGCCAGACAGCGTTCCAGGATATCGAAGTATTCGTCTTCTCCGAACTGGGTAGCCGATGCCCTGCGGTTAATGCTGCTGCGGGTATAATAGTGCAGGGAAAGTCCCCACATCATCCGCGGACCTACATCGCGCATCATCACTTCGGTCCAGTGGTAGTCGGTAGAATTGGCCCCGCTGCATATCCTCATCAACCGGTTATCACCGTAGTTCCTGGTATAGGTAGCATAATTCCTGTAAAGGTCGGCATAATGCTCGGGGGTCATGCGTCCACCGCAACCCCAGGTTTCGTTACCGATCCCCCAGAATTTCACCCCCCAGGGTTCTTCCCTTCCGTTCTGGCGACGCAAATCGGCCATGGGGCTGATCCCGTCAAAATTCACGTATTCCACCCACTTTGACATTTCTGCCACGGTACCGCTTCCCACATTCCCGCAGATAACGGGCTCGGTTTCAAGCTGCTCGCAAAGATCGAGAAATTCATGGGTACCGAAACTGTTGTCTTCGGTCACACCGCCCCAGTGGGTGTTGATCATTTTAGGACGCTGGTCGCGAGGACCGATCCCGTCCATCCAGTGGTATTCATCGGCAAAGCAGCCTCCGGGCCACCTCAGATTGGGGATTTTCGTGGCCTTCAGTGCTTCCACGATATCATTCCTGATTCCGCGGGTATTTGGAATATCGGAATTTTCCCCAACCCAGTAGCCTCCATAGATGCAGCGGCCCAGATGTTCGGAAAAGTGACCGTAGATGTGCCGGCTGATGGTTTCTTTACCCATATCGGCATTGATCACGATCCTGGCCTTTCCGTCGTCGTATTTTTCCCACGGCACGGGACGAAGAACATTCCATCCCTGGGCATTGAGGGCAACACTTGCAAAAAACAGGAATATTCCTGCCCATGTCAGTTTCAGGTGTTTCATTTTTCTCGGTTTAAATGATTATAAATTGGTTGGAAATTTTACAGATCGATGGAAGGCCAGTCACTGCCGTCCCATTTGATCTCCCGTATAATAAGTTTGGAACGACCGTTATCGCGCCTGTCATAGCCGTGAAATACCAGATAGCTTTTCCCGTCGAATATATAGGCAGAGCAGTGCCCCACGGCTGCCCAGTCTTCATTTCCTTCAGCCACCAGAGTACCTCCCCCGCGGCTCAGCAATACCCCGTCCTTGTCCACATAGGGACCCTCCACATTTCTGGAACGTCCCACCAGAATTTTATAGGTGCTGTCAAGGCCCCTGCAGCAGTAGTCCACCGATACAAAGAGGTAATAATACTGGTAGTGGCGGTAAATAAAGGGAGCTTCGATGGCACCGTCTCCCGGGTCGGTATCGTCCAGAGCAAACGTTCTGGGCTGCCGGGCAATGGTGTACCATTCTTCGGGCTGAGCCAGAGACAACAGGTCGGGGGACAGTTTGACCAGCTTCAACCCTCCCCAGAATGAACCGAAAGCAAGCCATCCTTCATTCCTGCCGGCCATAATAAGGTTGGGGTCGATGGCATTCCAGAAATCCCGGTTGGGGACCGAATGCACTACCATGCCATGATCCACCCACTTGAAATCGGGATCGGATGGATGCAGGGTTTTGTTGGTAGCCACACCGATGGCCGAAGTGTTTTTGGCAAAGGCTGAGGCTGAATAGTACAGGTAATAGGTTCCGTTCACAAAGGAAATATCGGGAGCCCACAGGTGGTTCCCCCGAAAACCCGGCACGATCTCTTCGGTGATCCATTCGGGTTTACTGCTGAACACGGGAGCCAGCCGGGTCCAGTTTTTCATATCGGTACTCGAAGCCACGGAAATGCCGTTCCCGGTGGTAAACAGGTAATACACGCTGTCCTGCTTGATCATCACCGGATCGTGGGCAGGGAAGCCTCTGAATTCCCTCACCGGCTGAGATCTTCTGCGCCGTGCTTCCTGAGCGTTTGCCATCATGGTGGCAAACACAACCAGCAGCAGGATCACGGAACAGGTTTTCACAACACATTTTTTCATCATACAATAAATTATGGGTCCGTTTACTTACAGTTCAACAACCGGCCATCCTTCCTCATCCCACCGGATTTTGCGTATCAAAAGTTTTGACCGTCCCCTGTCCTTGGCATCATATCCGTGGAATATCAGATAATCCTTTCCGTCAAATGTATAGGCAGCATTGTGACCTACTCCGGGCCAGTTCTCATTTCCTTTCAGCACCTGGGTATGTCCTCCATAACGCATGTCCGCTCCGTTTTTATCAAGGTAAGGTCCTGTTACCTGTTCCGCCCGTCCCACCACAATGTTGTAATCGCTGTTCACTCCGCGGCAGCAATGGTCATACGACACGAACAGGTAGTAATAGCCGTTCTTTTTGAAAATGAACGGAGCCTCAATACCCGGCCTGTCGTATTCCCTTTCTTCCGGCCTGAACGAACGCTTTCTGGCAGCCAGCGTAAGCCAGCGCTCGGGCTTGGCCACACTGATAAGATCGGGGTTCAGCTTCACCATCTTGATCCCTCCCCACCAGGAACCGAAGTTCAGCCAGGGAACCCCTTGGTCGTCAAAAACCAGATTGGGGTCAATGGCATTCCAGTCGTGTTTCCCGGCAATGGAATTGATCAGGCATCCATGGTCCACCCATTCGAAATCAGGATCGGAGGGATCAAGTGTTTTGTTCGATACCACCCCAATGGCCGATGTATTCCTGCCAAAGGATGAGACGGAATAATACAGATAATATCTTCCGTTATGGAAGGCAATGTCCGGGGACCAGAAATCGTTCCGGCGGTGCCTGGGCACCAGGGTGTCGTTCACCCAGGATGGATCGTCATTAAACACAGAGTCCATACGTGCCCAGTTCACCATATCGGTGCTTGATGCCACCTGAATACCCCCGCCGGTAGCAAACAGGTAATATACCCCTTCGTGTTTGATCATTACCGGGTCATGGGCGCCGAAATCGGTATTCTGAGCCCTGGTAACCACTGTGCCCGATAATCCGATCAGAACAATAGCCGTAAAAAATTTCATGCAGGTAATTCGAATTAAACCCATTATGTCAAAATTTTTGAAAAAAGGGGCTTCCGTAGTACACCGAAAACTCCTTCGGTATAATAATATACCTTGTATTCAAATTATTTCAATTCAAGCACCACGACCGATTTAGGCGGCAGGTTGGCAGTCACCACATTGTTCCCCACTTGAAAATCATTGAATACGACAGGTTTTACCCTGTCGGGGTCATCAAATGTGTTGTGCGCATTCATTTCAGGGGCTGTCAACACCCTTCCGGCAACCAAGGAAGTCTGGTATCCGCGAATATTGATCTCGGTTTCAATGGCATTTTCAGGATCAATATTGACCAGGGAAATATGCACCACTCCTTCCGCATCTTTTGATGCCGATGCACTGACGGCCGGCAGGGACTGGTTTTCGTACCGGTAATCGGCGGTTTTTATATTCAGCGGCAACAGCGTAGCATCATGATGTACTTTGTACATCTCGAATACGTGATAGGTCGGGGTAAGGATCATTTTTGCCTCGTCGGTCAGAATCAGTGCCTGCAGCACGTTCACCGTCTGGGCAATGTTAGCCATCCGGATCCGGTCGGCGCGTTCATTGAAATAGTTGAGCGAGAGACCGGCCACCAGAGCATCACGAATGGTATTCTGCTGATAAAGGAAGCCGGGATTGGTGCCGGGTTCCACATCATACCAGGTTCCCCATTCGTCCACTACCAGGGCTACCCGTTTATTGGGGTCGTACTGATCCATGATGGTGATATGACGATCCAGTACGTCTTCAATTTCCAGGCAGCGTCGCAGTACATCGAAATACAGGTCTTCACCGAATTGGGTAGCCGATCCCTTATTGTTCCAATTGGTAGTATAATGGTGAAGGGAAAGTCCCCATACATTCCGGGTTCCGATATCACGCATCATCACTTCGGTCCAGTGGTAATCGGTGGTGTTGGCCCCGCTGATGATCCGGTTCAGCCGGTATTCCCCGTAATTTCGTGTATAGGTGGCATAATTCCGGTAAAGCTGGGCATAGTATTCGGGAGTCATGTTTCCTCCACATCCCCAGGTTTCATTTCCTATTCCCCAGAACCTTACTCCCCAGGGTTCTTCCCGGCCGTTCTGGCGGCGCAGGTCGGCCATGGGACTGACTCCGTCAAAATTCACATATTCCACCCATTTCGACATTTCTTCCACGGTACCGCTTCCAACATTGCCCACAATGATGGGTTCTGTTTCCAGTTGTTCGCAGAGATCAAGGAATTCGTGGGTACCGAAGCTGTTGTCTTCTGTCACACCGCCCCAGTGGGTATTGATCATTTTGGGGCGCTGGTCACGCGGACCGATCCCGTCCATCCAGTGGTACTCATCGGCAAAACAGCCGCCGGGCCACCTCAGGTTGGGAATTTTTGTGTCTTTGAGGGCCTCGACGATATCGTTCCTGATTCCACGGGTATTGGGAATATCGGAATCCTCGCCCACCCAGTAGCCTCCATAAATGCACCGTCCCAGGTGTTCGGAAAAATGTCCGTAAATATGGCGGCTGATAGTCTCTTCCCCCAGATCGGCATTGATAATGATCAGGGCTTTTCCGGGGGTATACGACTCACGGGGAGCCCTCTGCCGGAAATTTCTCTGCTGGCCATAGGTCTGGTTCATGGCTACCATGATCAGGCCTGCAAACAAAATGGTCAGTTTTTTACAATTCATCATTTCAACATATTAGGTATTTCATGTTTTCCAGGACAGGTATCCGGTGCTTCCGGATACCAACCGGCCGGAATCATCCTTCGGTCATCAGCCGAAACCACCGGCTCATAAATTTCCCCTTTCTCCACGATTGACGAGCTGCCCCATGGTAATTTTCAAAGGATACACCGGCCAGGCCGGTGTATCCTTTGAAAATTTACACAATTTCCCAGTCAATTACAACTCGAGCTTCTGCACCTGGGTATACAGATACTCATCCACAACCTGCCTTTCCCGTCTTCCTGAATGGCGTAAATCACATCATTGCACAACTTATCCTCTTCACTAAAATGAGTAAACACCCAGTTTCCCTTTTCCAGGTCTCCCCTGCGCAAC
>Ga0190344_1000094_pt1 | contig 59343 bp, 46 predicted proteins | sample 48721323_MG_FD_161662 | JGI IMG/M metagenome (GOLD analysis project Ga0190344, IMG submission 161662) | Hydrothermal vent microbial mat bacterial communities from Southern Trench, Guaymas Basin, Mexico - 4872-13-2-3_MG | ecosystem: Environmental > Aquatic > Marine > Hydrothermal vents >... | reverse complement strand
TTATGCACATAGCAAAAGCAGGACGTAAGGGTCGGATATTTCCGTCCTTCATGGAATATATATGGTCGAAAAATGTTTGGAGGGAAAATTCAGATCACCCTGGTGGTATCGAAGTTTTCAAGGTATTCCGCCACTTTTTTCAGGTACATGCCACCCAGTGCTCCGTCAACTACGCGGTGATCGTAGGAAAGTGAAAGGATCATGATGTGCCTGATCCCGAGGGCATCGCCTGCGGGGGTTTCAATAACGGCGGGTTTCTTCCTTATGGCTCCGATTCCCAGAATAGCAACCTCCGGCTGATTAATGATGGGAGTTCCTGTCAGGCTGTCAAAAGTACCGAAATTGGTGATGGTAAAAGTGCCTCCGGTGATCTCATCAGGTTTCAGCTGGTTACTGCGGGCCCTTCTGGCCAGATCATTTACCGTTTTTGCCAGTCCGATGAGATTCTTTTCATCCGCATTTTTAATCACCGGCACAATCAGGTTTCCGTTGGGCAGGGCCGTGGCTATTCCGATATGGATGTTTTTCTTTTTAATGATACGGTCGCCGTCCACCGAAACGTTAACCATGGGAAAATCACGCAGGGCATGGGCTACTGCCTCAATGAATACGGGCATGAATGTGAATTTTTGGCCTTCGCGCTGCAGGAAAGTATCCTTGACCCGGTTCCTCCATTCAACTACTGCTGTCATGTCCACTTCTATAAAGGACGTAACATGAGGAGAAGTCTGCTTGGAACGAACCATATGTTCAGCAATAAGCTTTCTCATACGGTCCATTTGAATGATCTCATCCTCGCCTGACGATGCTTTTACGGCGCCGGCTGCGGCCTGCTTCTTCAGGTCCGGTTTTCGGGCAGTAGTTTCAGTTGCAGCCTGTTCGGGCTGTTTCACCTTTCCGGTTTTTTTCTGTTCCAGATACTGCAATACGTCGTTTTTGGTAAGCCGGTTATTTAATCCTGTGCCCTGAATGCTGTCCAGTTCTTCGGCGTTGAGGTTTTCTTTTTCCGCAATACGACGGATAAGAGGTGAAAGAAATCTTCCCGAAGGGGTATGACTTGTTTGTTCAGGGGGAAAAGGGACCTCTTCAGCTTCAGCCTTCTTTTCCGACGGCTTTCCCGGTACCGGAGATTCTTTTTTCTCTGCTTCTGTTTTCTCTCCGGAAGGAGTGCTTCTGATCCTTTCCACCTCTTTCATGACTTCTTCCGTATCGGAACTTTCCATTTCCTTTTCGGTTTCCAGTCGGGCAATGGCCTGCCCTACCTGAGGGGTCTCACCTTCCCGGAAAAGAATCTCCTTGACCACGCCGGAGTGTGGGGATGGGACCTCCGAGTCAACTTTGTCTGTGGCAATTTCTACCAGCGAATCGTCTTCGTTTACATGGTCGCCTTCCTTAACCAGCCATTTGGTAATGGTTGCTTCAATTACTCCTTCTCCCATGGCAGGGAGCATTATTTCTACTTGAGCCATGAATAGTAATGATTGAAATGTATGTAAAATTTATCCTGCTAATGATCAATAAAATCAGAATATTTAAATATAAAAATACTAAAATAATAACAGAATTACCTGTCCAAATGTTTACGGGCCTTCCAAATAATTTTTATATCTGTGGCCGGACTGTAATCTCTTGCATAAACAAGATTCCCTTTATCGATCACATCTTTTTGTTCCGTATCGGGGGGCAGGGTATACAATATCCCCGGCCGGATATCGGGAAGGGACTGATCCTTTGCGTCGTGAAGAGGATAAAACCCTACCCAGCTGCATTTTCCTGATAGAACCAGGACAATATTTCTGAGCAGTCGAAGCGGTTTGCGGAAAAGGAAAAAAGTAATCGGGAAACCAACCAGAAACAGGACGGAAAGGGTCAGATCCAGCAACCGTTTGTTCCTTCTGGAAGAGGGCTGTGTAATGGTATTGAAATGGAGCAGGAAGAGCTCCCCTGGGGTATGGATGGAGTGACTGCCTATGACCGACGCACTTTCGGGAGGGGCTATTTTATACTCCACCGGAAACCGGTTCAGCCGGTTCATGCATTGAATGATTAAACCGGCAGGGATATCCCGGGCACAGAAAATCACTTCGCCGGCCTGGTGAACCCTGATCATCTCTTCCAGGTCGGCTATCAGGCCAGATGCATCAGAAAAACCGCCCGGGGGTGTAGCCACACCGGCCAGTTCACAGGATGTTCCGGAAAGGTTCAACAGTTCGTAAACCCGCCGGGCTTCTTTTTCACTTCCGGCAATGAGTATTCTTTTCTTTCTGTCACCGGCCAGTCTGAACTGTGTCCAAGGCAGCCAGTGCATTCCCAGCCTGAAAATCAGGAGAGTTCCCAGGGTCCACCCACTTCCGGCCAGGATCAGCATGCGGGAATACCTGAAATGCTCCGGAAGGAGGGCATAGATTATGAGGATTATAACGGTTCCGGCCAACCAGCCTGATGTTATACGCGAAAGGCGTACCGGGGGGTCGTATCCTCCGGCCAGGAGAAGGCTGATCAACCAGATTATGATCATGCCGGGAGCCAGATACAGGTAGAAGCCATCAGGATAATTGCCTCCTTCAGGGAACCGGATCTTTTCCCAGAGCGGGGTCAGTATCATGAAACCGGCCAGAATCAGCAAGACATCCACCGCCGGGAACAGAATCCTCTTAAAAAAACGCCTGAGGATCGATAGCCCTGCACGGCAGTAAATGGCTCCTTTGATCAGAAAGGAAAACAGGCGGGCATGGGTGGACGTCAGGTGCTTTTCTGCAAAGATCAACATGGCCCGGTAGAACAGGATCACATACTGAATACTCGTCTTTTTTGTGCTTTCTCCCTTGTAATGTATGATAGAGGTCTCGGGGAAGTAAACCACCCGGTAACCTGCCTGCAGTATCCGATACGAAAGATCAATATCTTCGCCGTACATAAAGTAGTCCTCATCCAGCAATCCCACTTTGTCCAGCACCGTTTTTCTGATCATCATGAAGGCTCCGGTAAGGACTTCAATATCCGTTGTTTCAAATTCGTTGAGGTGTCCCAGATAATATTTGCCCAGCGTATTTGATCTTGGAAACAGCCGGGTAAGTCCCGATAATTTGAAAAATGCCACCGTAGGAGTAGGCAGGGCTCGTTTTGATTCGGGTAAAAATCTTCCTTTTCCGTCTACCATCCTTACGCCCAGTGCCCCGGCATCAGGATGCTGATCAAGGTATCCTATACATTTTTCCAGCGTATACTCTCCAACCACGGTATCGGGATTCAGGAGGAGCACATATTCGCCTGACGAATGCCGGATGCCCTGATTGCAGGCATGAGAAAACCCTGTGTTGCTCTTGTTTTCAATGAGGATAACTCCGGGGAATTTTTCCCTGACCATTCGGCAGGAGCCGTCCACCGAATGATTGTCAATAACAATGATTTCCGCCTGTATTTTCCCGGCTGCTTTCTGAACAGAATGCAGACATTGTTCCAGGAAGAACTTGACGTTGTAATTGACAATGACAACGGATAGCTTCATCGGGATCAAAAATAGGTACTACCCCTGTCATTTCAAACGAAGCAACCGGATGGACCCCATATTTTATTCAGGCGTTCTCTTCCAGGGCTTCCCTGATTACGCCGGCCAGGCGTTTTACCCCTTCCACATTTTGTTCCTTCGAAGCATACGAGAAATTGATGCGCATGGTATTTTTACCTGTTTCATTGCAGTGGAATACCGAACCGATAACGAATGCCACATTTTTTTCCACCGCTTTCAGGAACAGCTTTTGTGCATCGAGGTGGGGGGGGAGGGTCAGGAACAGGAACAGCCCCCCTTCGGGTTCTGTCCAGGAGACTCCCTCCGGCATATATTTCCGGAAGCTTTCCAGCATCAGATCCCGTTTTTCCCGGTATGAGGCGATGATTTTTTTCAGGTTCTTTTCAAACAGGCCTTTTTCCAGGTACCTGGCGGCAATTTTCTGCACAAAGGTAGGGGTGCACAGATCGGCCGATTGCTTGGCCATGACAAACTTATCAATGATGGCCGGATGAGCAATGACCCAGCCGATGCGGAAACCGGGAACAAATGTTTTGGAGAAAGTACCCAGGGTAATCACCTGCCCTTTGCCGTCAAGCCCGTAGATCATTGGCTGGTGCTCCCCTTCGAAACGGATTTCGCGATAGGGACTGTCCTCGATGATGAGCACATCGAATTCATGGGCAAGACTGATGATTTCTTTTCTCCGGAATTCGGGCATGGTAATGCCGGCAGGGTTCTGGAAATCGGGAATGATATAAATGAATTTGGGCTTTTTCCCCTCATTCTTCATTTCCGACAGCACCCGCCTGAGTTCATCACTGCGCATACCATGCTTATCAAACGGGATACCTGCCATTCTGGCTCCGTAGGCAGCAAAAGCGCTGATCCCTCCCAGATAGCTAGGTAATCCGCAGATGATGGGATCGCCCGGATCAATAAAAATTTTACCCAGTAAATCCAGGCCCTGCTGGGAGGCTGTAGTGATGACCAGGTTTTCCAGACCTATATCCAGTCCGTAGCTGCGGTACCTTTTTATCAACTGTTCCCTTAGCAGGTTATCCCCTTCGGTGGTACTGTATTGCAGGGCGGCGGCACCGTCTTTTTCGAGAATCTCGTTACATATTTTTTTCAGTTCTTCAATGGGAAAGGAATCGGGAGAAGGCAAACCGCCGGCAAATGAAATTAAACCGGGTTTCTGGGTTAATTTCAACAGTTCTCTGATTTCCGATTTTTTCATATTCCGGGCAACCATTGAAAATGTCCCTTCAAGATCTGAAATCATGGCAGGTAGATTTTAATGTGGGTTGGTTATTCTGTTGGATTTAGTGTATGCTAAATTCCGAATTGTTTTCATGAAGACAAAAAAAACCGACCTGTTATATACCATGTCGGGACGGAGGAAGGGGGAAAACAGAAGAATATCGGAGTATATCAGCGGGAAATATCTCCCCGGAAAGGCTGACGGTTAATGATGGATCTTCCCAGTGTGATCTCATCGGCATATTCCAGTTCATCACCGATGGATACTCCTCGGGCCAGTATGCTGATCTCCACATCGTAGTTATGGAATTTTCTGTAGAGGTAAAAATTGGTGGTATCTCCTTCCATGGTGGTGCTCAGGGCCAGTATGATCTCTTTTACTTCTCCTCGTTTGACTTTTTCTTCCAGCTTGATGGTTTCAAGGTCTCCTGGGCCTACCCCGTCCATGGGAGAAATGATCCCGCCCAGCACGTGGTACAATCCGTTATATTGCTGGGTGTTCTCAATCGATATCACATCCCTGATACTTTCCACCACGCACACAATATGATGGTCGCGACGTGGATTGGCGCATATTTCGCAGATATCGGTATCGGAAATGTTGTTACACTCCCTGCAATGTTTGATCTCTTTCCTGAGCCGGATCATGCTTTCCCCGAAACGGGTCACTTCTTCCCTGTCCTGTCTTAGCAGGTACAATACCAGCCTGAGGGCGGTTTTTTTGCCGATGCCGGGGAGCTTCGAGAATTCCCTCACAGCTTCATCCAGCAGTTTCGATGAATATTGTTGCAACACCTGAATCTGTTTTTCACGATCTCCAAAAATAATGAATTAATGGGTGATACGGCAATTTTTTCTTTCGCATGTTTTTAGTATTCTTGCAGCATTTAATGAATATCCGGGTATAACATCCCGACCGGCTTATGAAACCCATTGGTGTCATTCTTATAATACTTCTGTATTTCCTGGTCCTGCTCATTATTTCTTATTTCACGGGCAGAAAAACTGACTCCGCAGGATTTTTTATCGGGAACAGACAATCGCCGTGGTATGTGGTGGCCTTTGGCATGGTTGGAGCTTCTCTTTCGGGAGTGACTTTTATTTCAGTGCCGGGCTGGGTGGGCGATAGCCAGCTGTCGTACATGCAAATGGTGCTGGGTTACCTGGCAGGATATGCCGTTATAGCGGAAGTACTGATGCCCCTGTATTACCGGTTAAAGCTGACCTCTATTTATACCTATCTGGAGGGGAGATTCGGGTTCTGGTCATACAAAACCGGCGCTTCTTTTTTTCTGTTATCCCGTATTATAGGGGCATCGTTTCGTTTGTTTTTGATAGCCAATGTGTTGCATATCAGTGTTTTCGGTCAGTGGGGGATTCCTTTTTCCGTGACGGTAACGGTCACCATCCTGTTTATCTGGCTGTATACTTTCCGGGGAGGGATCAGGACCATTATCTGGACCGATATCCTGCAAACCCTCTTGATGCTGACTGCGGTGGGTTTCAGTGTTTACTATATCAGCCAGGCTCTGCACCTTGATGTGCAGGGTATTTTCGGAACGGTGAAACGGAGTGAATTGTCGCAGGTGTTCTTTTTTGGCGACTGGAATGATGAAAGGCATTTTCTGAAGCAGTTTTTCAGCGGGGCTTTTATTACCATTGTTATGACCGGGCTTGACCAGGATATGATGCAGAAGAATCTCAGCTGCCGGAATATCCGGGAAGCAAAAAAGAATATGTACTGGTTCAGCATTATTTTGGTCCCGGTGAACCTTTTATTCCTATCGCTGGGGGTTTTGATCTATTCCTATGCTGCGCGGACGGGTATGGACCTTCCGGCGCATCCCGACGATCTATTCCCCTTGGTGGCCCTGCAGCAGGGACTGGGGCCCGCCCTGGCGGTGCTTTTCATCCTCGGGCTGATTGCCGCTGCCTATTCCAGTGCCGACAGTGCCCTGACAGCCCTCACCACTTCCTTCACAGTGGATATTCTGAATCCGGGGGATATACCCGAAAACAGGATGCGCCGACTGAGAACCCGTGTACATATCGGAATTTCTTTCGTGCTTTTTGCCGTAATCATGATTTTCAGGCTGGTCAATGACCAGAGCGTAATCAGTGCCCTGTTTACGGCAGCCGGGTATACTTACGGTCCCATCCTGGGTCTTTATGCATTCGGGTTATTGACCAGGCGCAAGGTGCGCGACAGATGGGTCCCGGTTGTAGCCCTGTTATCACCGGTTTTGTGCGGAGTCCTTTCCGCATTTTCTGAAGAATGGTTCCGGGGTTACCGTTTCGGTTTCGAGATCCTTATTGTGAACGGGTTCATTTCATTTCTTGGATTGTGGCTGATCAGCCTGAGATCCCGCACACAATGAAAATCCTTATTTCAGCCTGACGGGAAAAGGAACGGGACGTACCGGTCAGTGATTTTTTTCCGCCCGATTCTTTTCCCCGTTAGTATAGGAATAAATTTCCCGGAGAAGGGGTTCGTATTTCTGGTAAATATTTTTACGTTTCAGCTTCAATACATTGGATAATTCACCGGTGGCAATGGACCATTCTTCGTGTACCAGCCTGAACCGCTTGATCTGTTCATGAAAAGCCAGTTTTTGATTGATCTCGTTCACTTCCTTCTGGTACCGGGCCACTACTTCGGGGATTTCGATCAGTTCTTTGTTGTTCCTGAACTTGATTTTGTGCAGATAACACCAGTTGTGCAGGAATTCAAAATTCGGCACGATCAGCGCACTGGCAAACTTTTCGTTTTCGCCTACCACCATGATCTGTTCAATGAAAAACGACTCCTTGAATTTGTTCTCGATCACCTGCGGTGCCACGTATTTACCGCTGGAAAGCTTGAATATTTCCTTTTTCCGGTCGGTAATTTTCAGGTATTTGCCGTCAATGAGCTGACCCACATCTCCCGTATGGAACCAGCCTTCACTGTCAATGGCCTCTTCGGTCATTTTCTCATCTTTGTAATAACCCAGCATGACATTGGGCCCCTTACACAGGATTTCCCCGTCTTCGGCTATTTTGACATTTGCTTCTTCAATGACCGGTCCCACGGTACCGATCATGATCTCATTGGTGTTGTAATTGTTTACTGCAATGACAGGTGAGGTTTCGGTCAGGCCGTATCCTTCCAGTACCTTGATACCTGCTGCCCAGAAAATGGTGGCAATGCGGGGCTGAAGGGCTGCACTGCCCGACACGATAATTTTGATGTTTCCGCCAAGGGCTTCTCTCCACTTGCTGAAGATCAGCTTGTCGGCTATTTTCAGTTGAAGCCTGTAAAACCAGGAGTTCTGGTTATGCAGTTTGTACCGCAGGCCCAGGTTTACCGCCCAGAAAAAGATGCGTTTTTTGATGCCGGGAAGATCCTTGCCTTTTCCGATGATCTTGTTGTATACGGTTTCCAGCAACCGGGGTACCGTGGTGAAGATATCGGGTTTGATATTTCTCAGGTCATCCACGATGGTTCCCAGGTTTTCCGCGTAGTATATGCTGATGCCCTTGTACTGGTAATGGTAATTCAGCATCCTTTCGTATATGTGGCAGAGCGGAAGAAAACTCAGGCTTTTCGATTCGGGCCCGAAAGGATGGACCTTGATGGTCCCCATCACATTACTCACCAGATTCCGGTGACTCAGCGCCACTCCTTTGGGAAGCCCGGTGGTGCCCGAGGTGTAGATCAGAGTAACCATATCGTTTTCCCGGATACTGTCTCTGATCTTCTTCAGTTTATCCTTGAATTTCTCTTCATTTTTCCTTCCCAGTTCAATCAATTCCTTCCAGTTTCTGGCCCCTTCCACTTCGTTGAACGTGTAAATGTCCTTCAGGCTGGGAGCCTTTTCCATCAGCGGACGGATCTTTTTATACAGAGCCTGGTCGGATACGATGATCAGTCTAGGTTCGGCATGATTGAAAATATATTCATACTCTTCGTTACTCAGGGTAGGGTAAACCGGTACATGAATAATACCGGCCTGGCTCATGCCCATATCGGCAAAATTCCATTCCGGCCGGTTATTGGAGATCATCGCCACCTTATCTCCGGGCTGCATTCCCAGGGCCAGCAACCCGTAGCTGAACAGGGTGGCTTTTTCGAGATATTCACGGGAGCTGTAAGTTACCCAGTGTTTGTTGACCTTCCCCGCCAAGGCTACCTCTTTTTCATAGCTCTCAAGGGCATGATTCAGAATGTCGAAGGTGCGTGTTACTTCCATATCGGGTGGTTTTACGCCCAAATATAGAAAATATTTTTACCGGAATTCGACCGGTTGTTTTTTATTTGGAATAAAATATAAATTATTAGCCTGTAACCGGATGATAAACAACTCGGTAAGCCTAAGTAAAAAAATAATAATTTTCGACTGCTTTTCGAATCAGAAAAGACTTTCGATTTCCCTTCGGTATTTCTCGTGAAGAATATCGCGTTTTAACTTCATGCTCAGGGTGATCTCCCCTGTTTTGATTCCCCAGCTATCGGAAAGAAGCGCATATTTTTTAATTCTTTCGGTCTCTCCCAGCTGTCGGTTTTGTTTTTCCACTTCCCGGTCTATCATGTTTATGACTGAAGGATGGGAGATCAGTCTGTTCAGGCTGTCGGGAACCTGAAGCTGATTTTCTTTAAGCCAGTTTTTCAGCCGGGCGGTATTCGGACAGATCAGGGCTGCCACATATTTTTTCCCTTCGCCTACTACTAGGATATGATCGATGAAGGGCGATTCCCTGAATACATCCTCAATGCGCTGCGGACTGATGTATTTTCCGTAGGAGGTTTTAAAAATTTCTTTTTTTCTTCCGGAGATGATCAGAAAACCGTCTTCCGTCAGCATGCCCATATCCCCCGTATGGAACCATCCGCCGGGATCAATGGCCTTGCGGGTGGCGGCTTCGTCGTGCAGGTAGCCTTTCATCACATGAGGCCCCCGGCACAGGATTTCCCCGTCGGGGGCGATCTTGACCTTTACCCCGGGAATGGGAGGACCTACCGTTCCCAGGCGGTGTTGCCGGGGAGGATACCGGTTCAGACTGATCAGGGGAGAGGTTTCGGTCAGGCCGTAACCCTGACAGGTTTTCAGTCCGGCTGTCCACATGAACCGTTCGATTTTCAGGGAGCAGGAAGCACCACCTACTCCGATAAAGCGTATCCTGCCCCCCAGAAAATTCCTGATCTGCCTGTAAACAAACAGATCGTAAAATTTCCTCCTGATCTTGAATTCCAGGGTCTTTCGATGGTCGGGCGGGTATTCCGCTGTCAGGGCCAGGGCCCTGCGGTAGATTAGATCGCTCAATCCCTTTTTCCGGGTGGCTTTCGTGACAAAGCCCTCGTATATCTTTTCCAGAACACGCGGTACGGCCACAAAACCGTCTGCCCGTATTTCTCTCAGATTATCGACTATCGTGCCAAATCCTTCGGCGTAGCAAATGGTGGTGCGGCAAACCTGAAACTGATAATTGGAAGTACGCTCATAGATATGGCACAGAGGCAGAAAACTCAGTATCCTGTCAGCTGGTCCGAGGGGATGCAGGGTGGAGGAGGTGAGGATATTGCTTACCAGGTTCCTGTGGGTGAGAAGTACTCCTTTCGGATTCCCGGTGGTGCCCGAGGTATAGATCAGGGTGGCCACATCTTCCTCTGTTATTCCCTCCCTGATGCGTTGCAGTTCTGCCTCCTGTTTTCCTCCGGTTTTCATTCCCAGTCCGGTAATTTCCTGCAGGGAATGCGGGGTGCCCGGTTGCGGGGAGAAAGAGTATATCACGGCGCCAGAGCGTATCTTCTGAAGAACGGGCTGAATGCGGGCTATGATGGTCTCATCTTCAACGAAAACCAGCGAGGGAATAGACTGGGATAAAATATATTCCAAATCCGCTTCTCCAAGGTATGCATACACCGGCACATGAATTGCCCCGATCTGCCCCAGCCCCATATCCAGAAAATTCCATTCGGGGAAACTGTGCACCGTGATGCTGACCACGGTGTTACCTTTGCGTATGCCCATGGCCAGCAGACCCAGACTGACCAGATCCGACTGTTCCACATATTCCCGGCTGCTTACGTATTTCCAGCTCCCGTTCCGTTTTACTCCGAATACATCGGGTTTGTGCCCCTGCTCTTCGTACTGTTTCAGAATGTCGAATACTCTTTTCATCCGGTGAGTCCTGATGCTTAAATATACGAAAATTTGCACCTCAGATGAACGGCCCGGAAGAATATTGTGTAGATTTGAACAAACAAACAATCTGTGATAAAAATGAAAAAAATAGGCTTGACAGGAATTCTCCTTGCCGGCTGTATCTGGGTACAGGCCTCCGGGAAACCCGCCTACCGCCTGTTCACTGCTCATGGCGTGGAGGTGGAATATTCGCTTATGTTACAGGAAATGACCGGGGCAGATCTGGTCTTTTTCGGGGAATTGCACAACAATCCCATCGCCCACTGGCTGGAAATTGAAATGGTAACGGACCTTTACCGCGAAGTGGCAAACCGGCTGATGTTGGCTGCCGAAATGTTCGAAGCTGACAACCAGTTACTGCTTGATGAATACCTCCATGGGTGGATCAGTACCGGACGGTTTGAAGAAGAGGCCAAATTATGGAAGAATTATTCAACCGATTACAAACCCCTGGTTGAATTTGCCAGGGAACATCAACTTCGGTTTATTGCCTCTAACGTTCCCAGAAGATATGCTTCCATGGTGGCGGCCGGAGGTTTTGAAGCACTGGAGAATATCTCTTCCGAAGCCCGGGCCTGGATTGCTCCCCTGCCGGTTCCCTACGATCCGCAGGTGGGTTCGTACAGAAAAATGTTGGAAATGGATCACGGGGGAGGAATGACAAGTGTTCATCTGCCGAAGGCCCAGGCATTGAAAGATGCTACCATGGCACATTTTATCCTCGATGCCTGGGAGCCCGGACAGCTGGTTTTCCATGTGAACGGCTCCTATCATTCCGAGAACCATGAAGGAATTCTCTGGTACCTTGAACACTACCGTCCGGGACTCACGATAGTGACTGTTGCCACCGTACTGCAGGAGAATATGGATGAGCTGGACGAAGAACACCGTGGGAAGGCTGATTACCTGATTGTGGTGCCTGCAAATATGACCACAACCTACTGATTGATCGGCTCATATTGCTCAGTTATGCCGATGTAACCATCGAAAGGGCTTTTTCCAGGGCACGGTCCAGCCCGGCCGGATCTTTTCCTCCCGCCGTGGCGAAGAAAGGCTGCCCGCCGCCGCCACCCTGTATTTCCCGTGCCATTTCCCTGATCATGTTACCGGCATGAAATCCACGGTCTTTAACCAGATCGTCGGAGATCATGACCGAGAGAAGGGCTTTTCCCCCTGATTCGGCACCAAGCACCAGGAAAAGAGGGGAAATTTCCTGTCTTAACTGAAAAGAAAGATCGCGGAGTTGTCCCGCATCCTCCACATCAATACGTTCGGCAATGAGGTAAATACCGTCTATTTCACGTGCCGAGATCTTGAGCCTTTTTTTGATCTCCTGCAGGCTTTCCCGGTGCAGGCTGGCTGTTTTCTTCCTCAGTTCCTGTAATTCTTCCTGAAGTTTTTTCACTGACTGTACCAGTTGGCCGGATTTTACCCGCAGTAAGTGCTGGAGTTCTTTCTGGGTATTTTCCAGTTCCCTGAAATACTCTTCGGCTTTCTCCCCGGTAACGGCTTCAATCCTCCGAATGCCTGCAGCCACAGCTGATTCGGACACGATCTTGAAAATGCCGATCTGACCGGTGGAATGCACATGGGTGCCTCCGCAAAGCTCGATTGAATCGCCGAATTTCACCACGCGCACCTTATCTGCGTATTTCTCCCCGAAAAGGGCCAGGGCCCCCATGTTTTTTGCTTTTTCCATTTCCATCCGGGCATGTACTTCCGAACGGATATCCTGCCTGATCATCCGGTTTACCCGTTTTTCGATCTCTGTCAGTTCCTCGTCCGTTACCTTTCTGAAATGGGAGAAGTCGAACCGGAGGTAATCGGGATGAACCAGCGAACCCTTTTGTTCTACATGCTTGCCCAGCACTTCGCGCAGGACATGATGTAGCAGGTGGGTGGCTGAATGGTTCCTGGCGGTATTTTCCCTGAGTTTCCGGTCGACGGTGGCGCGGAACAGCGCGGCAGGTTTCGCGGGCAGGGTATCGGTGATGTGCACCACCAGCTCATTCTCTTTCTGGGTGTCGACAATCCGTATTTTTTCCCCTTCGGAGGAAATGAATCCCGTATCGCCAACCTGGCCCCCCGATTCGGCATAAAAGGGCGTGCTGTTGAATACCAGCTGGTACCGGGTTTCCCCTTTTTTCCGGATTTTCCGGTACCGCGTGATCAAAACATCGGAAGCCAAATCGTCATACCCGGTGAATTCCGCTTCTTTCTCATCGCGTACCCTGACCCAGTCTCCTGTTTCCACCGAAGCAGCGTTCCGGGAGCGTTCTTTCTGGGCTTTCATTTCCCGGTCAAACTCTTCCCTGCGTACCGAAAGCTGATGCTCCCTCAGAATGAGATCGGTGAGATCCAGGGGGAAACCGTACGTGTCGTATAATTCGAAAGCCGCTTTTCCGCTGATCGTATTATCTCCGGCAGCCAGGGTTTCACGCACCTGCTCGTCCAGTTTGCGGATGCCTGTTTCCAAGGTGCGCAAGAAGGATGATTCTTCCTCTTTGATCACTTTCATGATAAGTTCCTGCTGCTTTACCAGTTCAGGATAATCGTTTCCCATGGTTTCGACCAGCGTGGGAACCAGACTATAAATAACCGGATGTTCCTGTTTCAGGAAGGAAAAACAGTATCGTACGGCCCGGCGCAAGATCCTTCTGATCACATATCCTGCGCCGGTGTTCGAAGGGATCTGTCCGTCGGCAATGGAAAAGGAAATGGCCCTGAGGTGGTCGGCCACCACCCGCATGGCCGTGTCGGTTTTCGGATCCTCTCCGTAGGAATGACCGGTGCGGAATCCGATCTCACGGATGATGGGCTTGAAAAGATCGGTATCATAGTTCGATGCTTTATTCTGCACAATCCGGCACAGCCTCTCAAAGCCCATGCCGGTATCCACATGCCTGGCGGGAAGCTGCTCCAGCTTTCCGCCGGTTTTTCTGTTGAATTGTATGAATACCAGGTTCCATATTTCAATCACCCTCGGGTCGCCGGCATTCACCAGTTCACGGCCCGGTATTTCCGCCTTCTCACGGTCGGTTCTGAGGTCTACATGAATTTCCGAACAGGGGCCGCAGGGCCCGGTTTCCCCCATTTCCCAGAAATTGTCCTTTTTTGATCCCGTCAGAATATGGTCCCCGGGCAGGTGGTCATGCCAGAATTTCATGGCTTCCTCATCCATGGGGATGCCTTCCGCCCGGTCTCCTTCAAATACCGTGGCATACAGGTCCCCGGCCGGGATTTTCAACACACCGGTCAGGAATTCCATGGCCCAGGCAATGGCTTCCTTCTTGAAATAATCGCCGAATGACCAGTTCCCCAGCATTTCGAACATGGTATGGTGATAGGTATCATGCCCTACCTCTTCCAGATCATTGTGTTTACCCGAAACGCGGAGGCATTTCTGGGAGTTGGCCACCCGGCTCGATGGATGGGAACGGTTCCCCAGAAAAATGTCCTTGAACTGGTTCATCCCGGCATTGGTAAACATCAGCGTGGGATCATTTTTTACTACCATGGGTGCCGAAGGGACGATCTCATGGTCCTTTTCGGCAAAAAAATCAAAAAATGCCTTTCTTATCTCACTTGCTGTCATATCAAACTGTGTGTAAGGCGAATGGAATACATTATTTAATACAGGAATTTATGCATTTTCCGATCAAGGTTGTAAAATTAATTTATTTAAATTAGTTTTGCTCTTTTTAAAATAGTTTTTTATTAATTTTAAAAACAAATAAGCAATTGTATGCCAAAGCAAAGGTACAGGTATAATCCTGAATTGCTCACCTATGAAAAGGTATCTCCTTCGGTGAGGCAAAAATTTTTCCGGTTTATTACCTACTTCATTGGCAGCATCCTGATTGCTATTGTATACGGCCTGCTTTTTACCACATTTTTCGATTCACCCGAGGAAAGACTCCTGAAGAAGGAGAATGAACAGCTGGTATTGCAGTATGAGATCATGAATGAAAGGCTCAGCCAGATGGAAAAGGTGCTGGCTGACATTCAGCAGCGGGATGACAATATTTACCGGACGATCTTCGGGGCCGATCCCATTCCGACTTCCATCAGGGAAGCCGGATTTGGCGGGACGAACCGGTATGCCAGTCTGGAAGGGTACCAGAATTCCGACATTGTGATTGAAACGGCTGCCAGGCTTGATAAAATCACCAAAAAGCTCTATGTACAATCGAAATCTTATGATGAGGTGATTGACCTGGCACGGAACAAAGAGCTGATGCTGTCCCATATTCCGGCCATTCAGCCCATTTCGAACAAGGATCTGACACGCACCGCCTCGGGCTGGGGATACCGGATCCATCCCATTTACAAGATCAAAAAATTCCATTACGGCATCGATTTCACCGCTCCCACGGGTGCCGAAATCTATGCCACCGGTGACGGCGTGGTGAAAGAAGTCATCTCCTCCCGGCGGGGATATGGAAATCATGTCGTCATTGATCACGGTTTCGGGTACGCTACACTGTATGCCCACATGAGCCGGTTCAATGTGAAAAAGGGACAGGAAGTAAAACGGGGCGACGTGATCGGTTTTGTGGGAAGTACAGGAACCAGTACCGCTCCCCATCTGCATTATGAAGTGCACGAGAAAGGGAAGAAAGTGAATCCCATCAATTATTTCTTCAACGACCTGTCCCCTGATGAATATGACAGAATGATCGAAATATCCATGAATTCAGGACAAACGTTTGATTGATCTGAATGCCATGGAACAAAGATACACGGCAGGAAGGGGCTCAGTCTTTTCCTGCCTTTTTTCTTAGATGATGAAACTGCTTCGTTTCGGGTTGCTATTGTGCCTGCTCCTGTGGGCTGTCCGGCTGTCGGCAGGTGTGCCTGATACACTCCGCGTCGGGGTGGCCGATACCCTGCGGCTATACTCGGCCGACACGATCACCATTATCGGGACGGACGATACCTTGCATGTTGCTTCCGGCGATACCCTGGTGGTCACCGGGCCGGGTGAACCAACAGCTGCCGTTCCTCCCGACACACTGGTTATTGCCGGAGTGGGAGATATTATGCTGGGAACCGATTATCCTTCTGAACGGTATCTTCCTCCCGGAAAAGACTGCATTCCGCTGATGCAGGAAGTAAAATTATGGCTTGAAGAAGCCGATGTGGCGGCAGGAAACCTGGAAGGGACTTTTGCCGGCAAATGCGGCGAACCGAAATTCTGCCGCGATACACTGAACTGCTATGTGTTCAGAATGCCCGAAGAATTTGTGCACTGTCTGGTGGATGCGGGATTTGACCTGATCAGTGTGGCCAATAACCATTCCAATGATTTCGGCCTTGCCGGAAGGGAAAATACGGAAAAAGTTTTAACGGAAGCCGGCCTTGCCTGGGCAGGGTTTGATCATGTCCCCTGTACTGTTTGGGAAAAGGACAGTGTCCGGTACGGGTTCTGTGCCTTTTCCACTTCTGCCGGAACACCCCTCATTCAGGATCTGAAAACGGCTGCCAGCCTGGTGGCACGTATGGACAGTCTGAGCGATGTGGTAATCGTATCCTTTCACGGAGGAGCCGAAGGGAAAGATCATGAGCATGTTCCCCGTACCACGGAAGAATTTCTGGGAACGGACCGGGGTGATGTATATGCTTTTGCCCATGCGGTGGTGGATGCGGGAGCAGATGTGGTGTTTGGCCATGGTCCGCATGTGACCAGAAGCGTGGACCTGTACCGCGACCGTTTTATCATTTACAGCCTGGGGAATTTCTGTACCTGGGGACGGTTCAACCTCAGAGGACCCAACGGGATTGCCCCCATTGTTCGGGTGAAAGTCAACCGCCGGGGAGAATTTCTGGAAGCTCAGGTGGTACCGGTATACCAGCCGGGATGGATTGGCACCTTCCCCGATCCGGGAAAAAGAGTGATCAGGAAACTGCAGGAGTTGCTTGAGCAGGATTTTCCCGAAGTCCCCCTGATGATCGATGAGGAAGGAATGATACGGAAAACCGGAGGGTAACCGGATTTTTTCTGTCGGGTTTCTTTCCTGCATTGAATTGTCAGAGATTTTTTATTACATTTATATCCCTTATCTGAACAGCGGAATGCCCTATAAGGAACCCAAGGTTGAAAAAGTATTTTACACCATCGGAGAGGTGGCCGAAATGTTCCATGTAAACACCTCGCTTATCCGGTACTGGGAGAAGGAATTCGATATTATCAAACCAAAAAAGAATAAAAAGGGAAACCGCCTGTTTACCCCGCAGGATGTGGAGAATTTCCATCTTATCTACCACCTTGTAAAGGAGAAAGGGATGACCCTGAAAGGTGCCAGAAAGAAACTGCGTGAAAACCGCGAGGATACCGTAAACAATTTTCAGGCGATCGAAAGCCTCCAGAATATCCGGAAAATCCTGATCGATATCCGCGATTCCCTCTGAGTGCTTGCTGATCGCATGTAAAAAACAACATCAATATCCATGAAGGTAATCGAGCTGGTGGAATTCCTGGATGCATTTGCCCCTCCGGGTTTGCGGGAATCCTATGATAACGCCGGACTGCTTCTGGGTGATCCGGGAGCAACCCTGTCGGGAGCCCTGATATCGGTCGATGTGACCGAAGAGGTGATCAGGGAAGCGGTAAAGAAAAAAATGAACCTGGTGGTGGCACATCACCCCCTGATCTTTCATCCGCTGAAGAAGATAACGGGATCCGGCCCTGTGGAAAGAACCGTGGTGACGGCCCTTCGTGAAGGAGTGGCGGTGTATGCCGCCCATACCAATCTCGACGCTGTGCACGGGGGCGTGAACGGACGTATATGCCGCAAGATCGGCCTGCAAAACTGCACCGTTTTAAAACCTGAACACGGCAGACTCAAAAAACTGGTGTGTTTTATCCCGTCCGATCACCTGGAGTCAGTTAGCAGGGCAGTGTTTGATGCCGGTGCCGGCCATATTGGGAATTACGACCGATGCGGATACCGGACAAAAGGAGAGGGGACCTTCCGGGCTCTCGAAGGAGCCGATCCTTATGTGGGTAAAGCCGGTGAGGTACATACCGAACCCGAGGTCAGGTGGGAAACTGTTTTCCCTTTCTTCCTGCAGAACAGGGTGGTGAAGGCCATGCTCGATGCACATCCCTATGAGGAGGTGGCGTACGATATCTACCCCCTGGAAAACGAATGGCCGGGGGCAGGACAGGGAATGACCGGCTCACTGGAAAAGGAAATGACGGAAAAAGATTTTCTGAAGTTCCTGAAGGATGTTTTTGATATCCCCTGTATCCGGCATTCCCCGTTCAGGGGGAAAAAGGTGAAAAAAGTGGCCGTATGCGGCGGCAGTGGAAGCCACCTCACAGGGCATGCCATTGGTGCCGGAGCCGATGCCTTTCTTACGGCAGATATCAGCTATCACCGGTTTTTTGATGCCGACGGGAAAATTTTACTGGCCGATATTGGCCATTATGAAAGCGAACAGTTCACAAAAGAGATATTTTATGAATTAATAAGTAAAAAATTCCCTAATTTTGCAGTTCAATTTTCTGAAACCAATACGAATCCGGTAAATTATCTCTAAACCATGGCGAAAGAGAAAAATCCAACATCCACAAAGGAAATGACAGTTGAAGAAAAACTGAAAGCCATTTATGAATTGCAGCAGATAGATTCATCCATCGACCGAATAAAAACCCTCCGCGGGGAGCTTCCCCTGGAAGTACAGGACCTGGAAGATGAGATTGCAGGCCTGGAAACCAGGATCAGGAATTATGAAGATGAAATCAAGCAACTGGATGCGGCCATTGCAGGGAAAAAGAATGAGATCGAGGAGGCCCGGACCCTGATCAAAAAGTACGAAGAACAGCAGATGAACGTGCGGAATAACCGCGAGTTCGATTCCATTTCCAAAGAGATTGAATACCAGACCCTTGAAATTGAGCTGTGTGAGAAGCGGATCAGGGAATATGACGCCCAGGTAAAAGAAAAAACCGAAACCATCGAAGAATCAAAGCAGATTCTCGATGAGCGGAAAGTCGACCTGGAAAATAAAAAGAAGGACCTGGAGGATATTACTAACGATACCAGAAAGGAAGAAGAAGAGCTGATCAGGCGTTCAGAAGAGTACCAGAAAATCATCGAACCCCGTTTGCTTTCCGCCTATAAACGTATCCGGGCAAATGCCCGGAACGGCCTGGCTGTGGTAACCATCGAAAGGGATGCCTGCGGTGGATGTTTTAACAAGATCCCACCCCAGCGCCAGCTGGATATCCAGTCGGGGAAGAAGATCATCGTATGTGAATACTGCGGACGAATTCTTGTGGATATCAAAAAACCGGAACCTGCAGAAAAAACCGGGAAAAAATAACATCCTTTTCCTGCCCGCTCTTTTTTTAACCGGGAAGAGTCATGACCCTTCCGGAAGAAAACGCAGGCTGCCGGTGTCTGCCGGTTCACCCTTTCTGCGACTCCCTGCCGGGACACTGTTTAATACGGTCTTTTCTGTAATTTTCATTTTCAGCTATACTTTCCTGCCATGGAAAGCCACCTGTCAGGATAGCTTTTTAACGGAAGAGGAAATGCTCCGGACAGTGCTTCATCCGGGAAAGGAAAGAAGGGTGTTCGGTCGTTCCCTGCATGATCCGTCGCTTTCTCCGGTTTATTACACGCATTATTCTCTGGCCGTGCAAACGGTGTTATGGCAGGACCCTGTGGATTATGATTTTTTTCGGAAAGGGGAGGGCGAAAGGCTGGAACCCTTTGTGAGTAATGCCAACCGTTCTGCCGGTTCCGCCCTCCAGCTCAGTGCCATGTACCTGCAGTCGGCCCTGGTGTATCTTTGTTTCGGGGAAGAAATAATGGCTGCCCGGCGTATTTTGCAGGCCTTCCGTACCTTCACGGATATTCCCGCAGCTCCTGCCGATCCGCAATATCTGAAGATAAAAGGGGTGTTTATTTTTCTTGCCGGAAACATCCCCCGTCCACTGCTGTCTCTTGTTCCGGGCCTGTCTTTTTCTCCGGAGGGGTATACCCCCCACCTGGAAAAGGCTGCGTCTATGTATCCGGAAAACAGTATCTTCCGCCTGGAGATACATCTGCTTCATGCCCTGTGCCTCCTGGCAGATGACCGGCCGTTGATAGCCGGTTCCCTGCTGGCATCTGCCGGAGGTACGGAAAGCTTACCTGCCCTGATCAGGCTGGTTTCTTTGAAAAAAGCCGGAAAAAATGAAGAGGTGATCCGGGGAAGCGGTTACTGGAACATCCGGTCGGATATTCCCTGGTTTGAGTATTTGCTGGGAGAGGCCTGGCTCAGGAAGGGCAGTGAAAAAGCGGGTGCCTGCCTGGACAGATTCCTGGAGAGGTACCGGGGACGTCACTACAGGAAGTCGGCCCTGCTGAAACGGGCATGGGTTGCCTTGCTGGCTGGAAGGGACAATGAGTACCTGCATTTCCTCGACCGGGTGAAAACCAAAGGATATCAGATGACGGAAGCTGACCGGCAGGCTGTGGTTGAGGCGGGTTATTCCATGGGTATTCATCGCGGATTGCTTCATGCCAGGTTATTGTTTGACGGGGGATATCATTACGAGGCTCTGCAGGTGATGCAACAGATAAGGCCGGAAGAGATTACGAGATCGGGACGTTCTGTACTCGAATACACGTACCGTATGGGTCGTATTCTTCAGAAACTGGGCAGGGATGAGGCCGCACTGAAAAGTTTTGACCAGACCATTAAACTGGGTATGGAAGCTCCCTGGTATTATCCGGCCTATGCTGCCTGGCAGGCCGGACAGATCTGCGAAAAAAGCGGGAATACCCCAAAGGCCGGAGAATATTACCGGCTTTGTTTGCAGATGAAAACCCTGGAATACCGTGCCTCAATCCGCAGAAAGGCCCGCCGGTCGCTTCGGTCACTGGGAACGCCGGATGCCGGAAACAACTGATTACCAGCTTCCGCCGGCACCGCCTCCGCCGAAGCTTCCGCCACCGAAACCACCGAAACCGCCTCCTCCGAATCCGCCAGAACCCGAGCTGAAGTTGCCGAAATGTCCGCTGTGCGATCGTCCGGAGCTTCCCAGCAGGAAGAGCGCAGCCCAGAAGGGCAGGTTGCCTCCCATGGTGTGGTAGCGGCTTTTTCGGGTTCTCAGGATAAATACGATGAAAATGATGAGAAACAGGAGAAGTCCCCAGCCGGCACCTCTGCCTTCCGTCTGTTCCATGTATTCCGTGGGGGTAAATTTTCCTTCGGTGAGGGAGATCAGAATGTCCACTCCCCGTTTGATGCCCTCAAAGTATTGATTCTGCTCAAAAAGAGGGATCATTTCGGTTTCCACGATCCGTTTGGCCACGGCATCGGGTACGTATTCCTCAACCCCGTAGCCGGTGGCGATGAACACTCTCCCCCGGCTTTCTGCTGTTTTAGGCCGGACCAGCACCACAAACCCGTTGTCGAATCCTTCCTGTCCTACTCCCCAGGCTTCTCCCAGCCGGAAGGCATAATCGGATATATCATACCCTCCGAGATCGGGAACGGTCACTACGGCAATCTGGGTTGAGCTGGCACGGTCGAACTGCACCAGCATGGATTCCAGCTGGGCGGTTTCCGACTCTTTCAGAATCCCGGCCATGTCGTTGACCAGCCTGGGTGGTTGGGGTCGCGGAGGGATGTCCTGTGAAAGGCCGGGGGTCAAAACCGCGATGAGCATCAACCCGGCCAGAAACCGTTTTATCATCTTATTAAATTTTTCCACTTGATATTTCATTTGATAATTCATTGATGTCTCCTTCCTGATAGGGAAAATATTCTTTCAGGGCTTCCCCCGCCATTCTGATCCCTTCTTCCAGTCCGTCGACAAACCTGTCTTCAGCAAAATGTTCCCGCATGTGGTCCCTGATCCGGTCCCAGAAATCATCGGGGGTTACGGCATTGATCCCGGCATCACCCAATATGGCGAATTTTTTGTCTTCCACGGCCAGGTAGAACAGAACTCCGTTCCGGAGCTCGGTTTTATGCATGCCCAGTTTTTGGAAAACATAGGCTGCCCGGTCCAGCACATTTTCGTCGGGGCAGTGCTTTTCCAGGTGCACCCTGATCTCCCCCGAACTGGAGGTTTCCGCTTCCCTGATAGAAGCCAGAATCCTTTCCTCTTCCTGTTTTGAAATAAAATCGGATGGTTTCATAGGCAATATTAAAATTCAACGGTAGGAACTTCTTCCGCACCCGGAGCTGCTTCGAAATAGGCTTTTTTCTCAAATCCGAAAATAGCCGCGGTGATCAGCTGCGGAAAACGCCTGATGTAGGAATTGTACTGTTGGGTCACCTCATTGAATCTCCGGCGCTCCACCGCAATCCGGTTCTCCGTTCCTTCCAGCTGTGCCTGCAACTCCAGGAAATTCTGGTTGGCTTTCAGCTCGGGATAGCGTTCAACCGTTACCAGCAGCCTGGAAAGAGCCGAGGACAAACTCTCCTGGGCCTGTTCGAACTGCTGCAGGGCCTCGGGATTCAGATTGTCGGCCTGAATGTTCACCGACGTGGCCTGTGCTCTGGCTTCAATGACCTGGGTCAGGGTTTCCTGTTCAAAATCGGCATACCCTTTTACTGTGTTCACCAGGTTGGGGATCAGATCGGCCCGGCGCTGATAGGCATTTTCCACCTGGGCCCACTGACTGGCCACCTGTTCGTCCATTGTAACCATGCTGTTGTATCCGCATCCTGTGAACAGAGGGGCCAGCATGACTACCGAAAGGATGGTCAGCAACGAACGTCTTTGCATCTTTTTCATCGGATCAAGTGTTAAACGAATATTTAATAAAATTAAAGTATTAATAAATAATAGTGATATAATAATTAAAATTATTAATAATCAGATAAATAAATATCAATATTAGATAAATAATTATCATTTTCCTGAAAATCAGGCAAACTGGGAATGGAAAAAAGGGATGAATAGAAATTATTGGGAAATTCTTTCATAAAATGGTTGCTTTCCCTTACCAGATCATTATAACGTAATACGGCCGCTTTCATTTCGTGGCTATGGTTAATGTATTCTTTCAGGATCTGGTAATCAGCCGGCCTGTGTTCGTTTCCGGTCAGTTGCAGGGCCAGGGAATCACAATTTTCCAGAAAGCGAGCCAGCGGTCCCGTATTGGGTACCCCGTTGATTATCTCTTCGGGCAAGACAGGCATGTTGGGTTCCTGCAGCTTCTCCAGCAGGTGGAGTTTTGCTGCCGAGAGCTCATGGATAGTATTCCACTGCTCCATACACAACCGCTGCCGGTCGAGAATGGCATTTTTTCCGCTGTGTACTGAAAAATATGCCAGGAACAGAAGAAGAACCGCTGCCAGTGCGGTTAGCAGCATGTTTTTCAGGTAAACACGGACGTATGAATTCCTCTTATGCATGGGTTGTTTTAAAAAAACCTGTTGATAAAAATGCTGGTGATGTCATCCGCATCATGTAACTTTGATGCAAGCAATGCTCAAAAACCATTCCAATGATGTCGATTTCCGATTTCCAAAAAGCTATTTTGCAGGGGATTCCGGAAGAAATTCCGCCTGCCAAACCGTATGATCCTTCGGTGAATCATGCACCGCCGAGAAAAGATATTCTCACGGAAGAAGAAAAAGTGCTGGCCCTGAAAAATGCGCTGCGGTATTTTCCTCCCCGCCATCATGCCATTTTGGCAAAGGAATTTGCCAACGAGTTGAGGGAATACGGACGGATTTACATGTACCGGTACCGGCCCGATTATCCCATACGGGCCAGAAGAATAGATGAATTTCCTCACCGTTCGGTACAGGCGGCTGCCATTATGCTGATGCTGAGCAACAACCTCGATGAGTCCGTGGCACAGCATCCGCACGAGCTGATCACCTACGGGGGGAACGGAGCGGTATTCCAGAACTGGGCCCAGTACCGGCTGACCATGAAATACCTGGCTGAAATGACCGATGAGCAAACCCTGGTATTGTATTCGGGCCATCCCCTTGGTCTGTTCCCTTCTCACCGGGAGGCGCCGCGGGTGGTGGTGGCCAACGGCATGGTGGTGCCCAACTATTCTTCCAGGGACCATTATGAACGTTTCAATGCCCTGGGGGTTTCCCAGTACGGCCAGATGACTGCAGGTTCCTTTATGTATATCGGTCCGCAGGGCATTGTGCACGGAACCACCATTACCGTGCTGAATGCTGCGAGGATGCATGGCGGGGGAGGCATGGCCGGGAAAGTTTTCGTAACATCGGGGCTCGGAGGAATGTCGGGCGCCCAGGCCAAAGCCAGCGTGATTGCAGGATGTGTGGGAGTAGTGGCCGAAATCAATCCGAAACCTTTGCAGCTGAGGCATAAGCAGGGCTGGCTCGATGAGGTGCATACCGATCTGGACGGCCTGGTGAAACGGATAAGGGAAGCTTCGTCGAACCGCGAGGCGGTTTCCCTGGGATACCTTGGGAATGTGGTCGATTTGTGGGAGAAACTGGTGGAAGAGCAGGTACAGGTCGATCTGGGATCGGACCAGACATCCCTGCACAATCCCTATTCCGGAGGTTATTATCCGGTTGGGCTCAGCCTGGAGGAATCGAACCGTATGATGAGGGATGATCCCGATCGTTTCAGGGAATATGTGCATGAATCGTTGAAGCGCCAGGTGAGGGCCATCAACGAAATGTCGTCCAGAGGAATGTATTTCTGGGATTATGGAAATGCCTTCCTGCTGGAAGCCGGAAGGGCCGGTGCCGATGTGTTTGCTGCAGAAGGGAAATACCGGTATCCTTCGTACGTGGAGGATATTATGGGCCCGCTGTTTTTCGATTACGGGTTCGGACCCTTCCGCTGGGTCTGTACATCGGGACTGGCATCTGACCTGGAACTGACCGACCGGATAGCCCTGGAGGTACTGGAAGAGCAGGCTGCCAAGGCTCCCGAAGGGATCAGGCAGCAGATGGAGGACAATATCCTCTGGATCAGGGAAGCCGGGAAGAACAAACTGGTGGTGGGATCGCAGGCCCGTATCCTGTATGCCGACTGCGAGGGACGGATTTCCATTGCTGCTGCTTTTAACCGGGCTATCCGCGAGGGCAGGATCAGCCGGCCTGTAGTACTGGGCCGTGACCACCATGATGTGTCGGGGACGGATTCTCCCTTCCGGGAAACAGCCAATATTTACGACGGATCGAAATTTACCGCCGATATGTCCGTGCAGAATGTGATCGGCGATGCATTCCGTGGAGCCACCTGGGTTTCCCTGCATAACGGAGGAGGTGTCGGCTGGGGCGAAGTGATAAACGGGGGCTTTGGCATGTTGCTTGACGGGTCTCCGGAAGCTGACAGAAGGCTGGCAAGCATGCTGCACTGGGACGTGAATAATGGGATCGCCAGGCGGAGCTGGGCCAGAAACCCGGGAGCCATCGATGCTATCCGCAGGGAAATGGAAAGAACCCCCCTCCTGAAGGTAACCCTTCCCTATGTGGCCGACGATGATGTAGTGAAAAAGGTATGGAAGGAATGAGTAAAATGAAAGGGAGGGAATACGGATTATTACTGCTCATGCTGGTGGGTTTCCTACCCGTTGCCTGTGAGCCGGAACCTGGTGAAGGAACCATTTACGGGGTCTGGACCTGTTATGAGGACGGTCCTTTTGGTCCCTCCACCTTCATACTCGATATCGAAGAAAAACCGGGATCTCCCGGCGAAGTGAGCATCCACAATTTCAGTCAGCTGGGAGCTAACGTTTCCGTGCGCGGAACGGTTGACGGATCGAACCTCACCATACCACAGCAGGAGGTTAGCGACGGATCGGCCGGTTTTCGGATAGCGGGTTCAGGATATACCTCCGATGAGTTCCGGACCATGAGCTGGACCTATACGATAGACGGGGAAAATTATTCGGCCAGCCTGATACGCTGAGCGGAAAACTGCCGGCCGGGAGCTTTTCAAACGCAGGATATTAATGCAGGATATCAGTAATTTCCGTTGTTCAGCATGATAAGGGCGCAGTTGGTGACCGGTTCAATGCCCTGGGAACGGGCTTTTTCCATCAGCTCATCATTTTCCGTACCGGGATTGAAGATGATCCTTCTTGGATTTAAATCCAGAATATAATCATACATGTCTTTCTGTCTTTCCGGTCCCAGGTACAGGGCAATGGTGTGAATATTTTTTAGAGGAGGCCTTCCGGTAAGAATTTCAATATCGCCAATCATTCCCGGTCTGAATCCTACGGCCACCACCGGGTAATTGTGTCTTACCAGGCTTTTTACCGCCTTGTATGAGAAGCGGCGGGGGTTGGGACTGGCACCCAGCACGAGAGTATATTCCATGACGGTTGGCTTTGGTGCAAATGTAGAAAAAAAGTTGTATTTGCCGTCGAACGTCAGGATTCCTCTTTCCTGATCAGCACCGTGGCATAAGCAGCAATACCTTCTTCCCGGCCGATAAATCCAAGTTTTTCCGTGGTGGTGGCCTTGATGGAAATGCGGTCTTCTTCCAGGCCGATCACCGACGCCAGAATCTTTTTCATCTGGGGAATGAATTCCATAATTTTTGGGGCCTGCAGGCAGATAACGGTATCGATATTTCCTACGTCGAACCCTTTCTTCCTGATAAGCTGCAGGGTTTCACGCAACAGGATCTTGCTGTCAATTCCGCTGTATTTTGGCGATTTGTCGGGGAAATGTACCCCGATATCCCTCAGGTTGGCTGCTCCCAGCAGGGCATCGCAAATGGCATGGATGAGGGCATCCCCGTCGGAATGTCCTACTGTTCCTTTATGATGGGGAATGATCAGACCTCCGATACACAGATTGGCATGTTCCCCCAGCGGATGTACATCGTGACCGAATCCAACGCGTATATCTGTCATGATCCGTTGTTTGTTTTCCTGATGGTGTCGAAATCGAAACCCAGACTGAAACGCAGGGTTCCGGCCAGAGGATGATTCTGTTTAACCGGAATAAGATAGGAGAAATCCAGTGAGAACACATTCAACTGCAGCCCCATCCCCATGCTGAAAAATTTCCGGTTTCCTTTGGTTTCATGTTCATGGAAATAGCCGGCGCGTACGGCGAACTGTCGTGCGTACCAGTACTCCACTCCCACAGAGAACATTAGCTCCCTGAGCTCTTCCTGGAAAGGACTGACCAGGGTGGTGCCATCTTCGGCATACTGTCCGGGAGCGTCATAAAACGACTGGATCATACCAACCGGCACCGAAACATTGGGGTCTTTTCCGTACAGTATGCTGTCGTTGCCGCCGTAAATGGGGGGAGTGGGTACCAGCAATTTGTTGATATCGGCGGCCAGGGTCAGGCTGTTGAAGGCATCCATGTCGAGTGTGAGCGCCCCGCCAATTTTCAGGTTGATGGGAATAAAGTCGGCTTCCTGTTCTTCTGTGTACGACATTTTAGTGCCGATATTGGATATGTTGGTGCCCAGGGCCCAGTGGGCATCTTTACCCGAAATTTCCGTGTCGCGCCGGTAATAAAGGGAAATATCCCCGGCAAAGGAGGTTCCCGGCTTGGTATTACTGTATCCGCCGGTAAGGTTGGAGTAAATGAAACGGAAAGCCATGCCTCCCGAGAGATAATTGGTGAATTTCCTGGAATAGCCCACGTCAATGGCAAATTCATTGGGAGTAAAATCCCTTACCGGGGTGGCGAATTCATCCGTAAAGGTGATATCTCCCAGGGAGAAATACAGAAGGGAATAGCTGATCACCTGCAGGCGGTCAATCCGTGTATAACCGCTGAGGTAGGCCAGGCTGATATCGGGCACCAGCTTTCTGAGCCAAGGGGAGTAGGAAATGGCCAGTCCGGCACTTCCATCAATGAAGGCATATTTTGCAGGATTCCAGTGCATGGAGTACACATCGGGCGAAGTAGCTGCTCCTACATCACCCATGCCGCCCGACCTGGAATCCGGAGCAATAGTCAGGAAGGGAACCACCGACTGGATGGTGTTGATGCTGCTTCCCCCGGTTTCCCTGGGGGATATCTGAGCACTCAGAGGAACAGCGGTCAATGCCCACCCAAAGAACACCAACAGCCGATGCCAATTTTTCAACATATTATTTTTCATCTGGAATTGGAGTGAACAAATATATAAATAATATGGCTCATTTCAGGATGACCAGTTTTGAAGATTGTTGGGCTACTTCCCCTTCGGATGTGCTTACCCTGATGGTGTAAACGTATATTCCCCTTCCGATAGTATGACCGTATTCATCCAATCCGTTCCATTCAAATGGTTCCACCCGGTAACCTTCTGCAACTACACGGGTTTGGAGGGTTTTAACCAGTTGTCCCGAGAGAGAAAAAATCCTGATCAGAACCTCCATTTCCGTTCCCGGGCGATTGTGTTCGAAGGAAAAGGTGGTATGGTTTGTCAGGGGATTCGGATAATTGAATATTTTATCCAGGGCCAGCCGGGCATTGGTAGCCACCACGAATTCAAGAGCCGCGGTGGATGAATTGTTGTACACGTCCCAAACTTTCAGGCTGATGTGGTGCTCTCCCTCTTCCAGGTCGGCCAGCCGGTAGCGGATACGGCCCGAACGGTAACTGTCCGTGTCGGCTTCGTAATAGTCGTTCAGCACCATGACATTCCGGTCATCATCCAGGTGGGCGATGATATCGTGACCAATGCCCGCGCCGGTGGTGTTGATCCCGCTGGAGTCGGAAACCAGGGCCAGGAGCAGGGGATTTTCATCGGTGATCCCTCCCGGAATGAAGTGCTCGTCGTTCATGTATAATTGAATTTCCGGCCCCTCCGTATCCGGCTGTTCCACATGGGCAAATCCTCCGATGATCACCTCATGGCAGGCTCCCTTGGCATCTTTTTCCTGCCCCAGCGCATAGTAACTGATCCGGCCCGGACCCGGTTCATAGGCAATATCTTTGGGAACAATGAAGGAGAACGAGAATCTTCCGTTCTCAATAGTGGCCTTGCCCTTGTACAGGATATTGTTTCTTACCCGGAATGTCATGGGTCCGTACCCGTCGTTATCCAGGGTTTCCACCTCCCGTTCCTTGTCATATACAGTGGCATGGAGTATTCCCTCAAAGCCGGTCAGTTCATTTCCCTGGGCATCGGCCAGGTAACCGCTGACGGTAACCAGTCCCAGGGCATTCAGGGTATCGGGAGGGAAGGCAAGGGATTGTCCGTTGATTTCTTCGGTGATCACCTGCATTTCCGGTATGGCCAGGCGCATTGACGGATCCCCCAGCAAGGTGAAATTTCGGTTGTTGATGCTTGAGCCGGATGCGTTTTTCGTCTGTTTCAGTACATCTCCCAGCCGGGGATATGATCCGTCTGCTTTCCTTTCAAACACGTACCGGTAAAAATTCCGGTTGAGCACAAAATTCGGGCTCGAGTAAACAAGGCGTGTGGTGGTGAGCAGGGCGATTCCTCCTCCCAGCGGGTTGAGCAATACCATTTCCCCGGCCGAGGTCCTGGTTGAAAACTCTCCTGCCAGGGTCTTTTCCACATCGTCGAACCGGCTGAATTCACAGGTGGCGGTGATAAACAGCGGGAGCCGGTCCTCATTGGACCACGATCCGATGTCACTCTTTCCCAGGATGGCTTCATGAGCCAGCCCCCGGTCATTCCCGTGCCCCGTGTAGTTCATGATAAGGGTCCCCTTTTCCATCTGCCGGTTGATGGCTTCGTTCACTTCCGGATATCGTTGTCCGTTAGGCGTGGAAACCTGAGGATAGGCATCAAGATATATTTTATTGATATTGAACACATAGTAAGTGGTGTCGATGTAGGTGGCCAGGATGTCGGCATCGCGCATGTGGATATTGTAGTCCTCATCGTCGCCGATAAAACAGAGGACATTTCGCCAGTTGCCGGCCCGGGACATGCTGTCGTATCCGATAATTTTGTCGACTACCGCCCGGGCCTGTTCGGGGGTGGATACCGGCAGCCGGCCAATTCCCAGGTCAAGCAGTCCAGAAGATACTCCTTCGTCATCGTCGAGCAGACCGAAGAAATCATCGGTAACAAACGACCTGGTGGGACTGAATGAGTTGGAAGACTGATAGGTGAGGATGAAATTGGGATTGCCGGGATCTGAGCTTCTGTTGTCATAGGAGCCGTCACCGAACAGAAGCAGGTACCGGGGCAGTTCATCCGGTTCTTCAGCCCTGTCATACAGCATTTTAATAAAATTCCTGATTGCTGATACATCGGGCATACCCGAAGAGAATTCATGATAGATCTGTTCGGGAGTGACGACCAGCACCCTGAGTCTGTCGTGTGTTCTCCGGTGATCGGCCAGGTCCTGTGCATGGGGAAGAAAATCGGGGTGGGAAACGATGATCAGGTCGGCCGGCGTGCTTCCGTGAAGGTTCTGGTTGGGCAGGGGAGTGGTTTCTATTTCCGGTTCGTGGAAGTTTTCCTGCCGGAAGGCGATATATTCTTTTATTTCGGGTGTTTCTGCCGTGAAACGGAACTGATTTTCCGAAAAAGTGCCTTCCATTCTGACAGGGCGGGTAGGTTGTGTGACATCCCATACCGAAAGACCGGAGGAAGCTTCCGACAGGATGAACCGGGACACCTCATTCGGTCCGGCCGTTCCGGCGTTCCTGAAATGCATCTGATCTCCGGTCATGATCAGTTCTCTCACGGCATTTACCCTAACCCAGTCAATCCAGCATGCAGAGGAAGTGATACCCTGGTGATGGTACTGGAGGGTTACGGTTACTTCATCCTGTGATACGGTGAGAGTGGCCGATTTCTCGTTCTCCTTTGCGTAGTCGCTAGCATAGCTGCCCATATTCACCGCTCCTATGGGGACGGAAAATAGTTCCGTGTCGTTTACTCTCACGGTAAAACCTGTACTGGCAGATGAACGGGCGGCAAGCTGTGCCGAAACCCTGACAGGAACGGCCGTATGAAGGTTAGGGAAAGAGAATACCAGGTGTTTCGGGTTGATGATGGACATGGGTTCTAACCATTGCCTGCCCGAATGGATCAGATTCTGCATATCCGATTCATGTACCTGGTAATCGTCGAAGGTAGTAACGGTTCGGGTCGGGGGCAGGGTGGAGGAAGGGGCTGAAGGAACTTCTAATCCCTCCCCGGCCTGGTCGGTAATAAAATACACCGCCTCCGTTGCATACAGGTGAGGTCGGTGAATGAATTCCTTTCTCAGGGAATCGTAATGCCAGTCGCCCGGGCCTTTCCCGTAAAACAGCAGGTAATCACCCTGATTGAAAATACCGTCGTTTCCTTTCTCAAACCAGATGGCATTTTCTTCCAGGTCGTCGGTTTTCGGGGCATCATTTTCTTCCGGCAGCATGGCACCTCCCTTTCCGAATATCCTCACCTGCGAGGGGTCGGAGAATCCCAGTTCCGTTAATTGATTGTATGTGATCCGGTAAATTCCGTCCCGGTCCACTTTCATGCGGTACCAGAGTCCGCTTGCCAGTAAGGAGTTCGAAGCATAGGAGAGGCTTTTTTTCTTTTTTGTGGCAGGCAACATGCCGGTTGATTCCTTGATTACCAGGCTGTAGCTGACCATTTTTTCCGGTTGGCCTGTGGAAGGGTTCATCCTGTAGGGATAGATCCTGATCAAAAGCACGTTTTCTTTTCCTGATGTAAGCAGCCGATGGGTTATTGACGGTTTTTCGGGTAACCAGGCAGGAAATGCCACCCCGTATTTTTCCTCAGGGGTGAAAGGTTTGTATTCCGCACCTGCCAGCCTTACCTCTGCGGATGAACCACTGCTCCACTTTACCTGTTCAATGCAATAAGGCAGGAGATCCTTCGTTTCATCGTAAACAGCGTTTTCAAAGAATAACAATCGCTGACCGGAGAATGAAGTGTCGCCCGGCGCCGGCACGGAGGTGCCCCAGCGGATGTGCTGATGGATGAGCTGTACCTGTGACCGGCCCGCTATGGACGTTAATAGGAGCAAAAACATGCATGCCAGGCGGATTTTCATTATTCCAGCAATTACCCGATCAGCGGCAGAATTGAACGGTTCGTTTCAGGGTATAAAAATATACATTTCCTAACGAGGGGAAATTTAAATATATTGTAGTCCTTATTGAGGATATGTGATCGCTTTCAGGAATTATAACCACACGAAGCCGTCAGTAAGGTGGATATGCCTGGTCATATGCCTTACTCTGTTGGCCGGGAAAACGAACGGTCAGGATCCCGGTTTTTCACAATTGTATGCCAGTCCCATTTTTCTGAATCCTGCTTTTGCCGGAAACCGGGAAAAGCCGAGGGCCGCTCTGTTCTACCGTCAGCAGGGCCCCGGGTTTCAGATGAAATACCTGAGTTTTGGGGTGGCTTATGATCAGCCTGTGGAATGGGCTCACGGGGGAGCAGGGCTTATGATATGGAGTGATCACCAGGGTTCGGGTATCATCCGGCGTACCAGTGCCGATGCCATGTATTCTTATCATTTGCAGGTATCGGAAGAATGGTTTATTGATGCGGGTTTTCAGGTTTCCTGGATCCAGAAAAGGGTTGTTTCAGAAGGACTAGTCTTTCCCGACATGATCGATCCCGGAAGCGGCAATCTGCTGCCTACCGGGGAAAGCATGCCGGATTACAGCCGGGGGTTTGTTGATTTTTCCACAGGTTTTATGGCCTATTATCGCGATTTTTTCGGGGGTTTTTCCGTGCATCATCTGACGGAGCCCAACGAATCGTTTTCTGAAAATATCCGTGTTCCACTTTACCGGAAATATTCCCTGCAGGCCGGGATGGCTTTTTATGCGGGGGGCAGAAGGGATTTCCCCACTACCTGGGTGATTACCCCTCATATTTTACTGCAGAAGCAATATCAGGCCTGGCTGGTGACCTGGGGACTGAACCTGAGCCGGGACCGGTGGATAGCCGGGTTGCGGATGCGGCAGGACAGGCTGCAGAGCCCTGATGCACTGATTATTCTGGCAGGCATATCCCTGCATGACTGGGATATTGCCTACAGTATTGACCTGGAAATGCCCAGGGAAGGGATGGTCAGACCGTTTACCGGCGGGCATGAGGTATCGCTGATATGGAATTTTTTCCTTCCGGGAAAAAGAAAACGCATCAGGGCAATAAAATGCCCCCGTATTTAGTTATTTATGATAAATTTGTTCAGGAAAATAAATAATCATTATATTTGATCAGGAATGCTGTAAAGTATACCAATTATGAGACTGAAAATGAAATTTTTACCTGTCCTGGTTGCCGTGTCCGTGGTTTTTACTTCCTGCGGGATTTTCGGAGGTGGCGACAGGGACATTTCACCTACCACAGGATGGAGCTACAACGATCCTGAAAACGGCGGATTTGAAGTAGTTACCGGTTATGAACAGGCCACCGGACCCGGCTTGGTATTTATTGAAGGAGGGACCTTTACCATGGGACGGGTGGAACAGGATCTGACATACGACTGGAACAATGTTCCGAGAAGGGTGACCGTTTCATCCTATTACATGGATGAAACCGAGATCAGGAATGTGGATTACCGGGAGTACCTTTACTGGATAAGCCGGGTATATGTGGATTATCCGCAGGTTTACCGGAATGCTTTGCCCGATACACTGGTGTGGAGAAGCCCCATGGCTTATAATGAACCTTATGTTCAGTATTATTTCCGGCATCCCTCCTACAATGATTATCCCGTTGTGGGGGTAACCTGGGTGCAGGCCAATGACTACTGCCAGTGGAGAACCGACAGGGTAAATGAAATGCTTCTGATAGAACAGGGAATACTGAATCCCAATCCGAATCAGATCAATGAAGATAATTTCAGTACGGAAGCTTACCTGGCCGGTCAGTATGAAGGTCTTGTCAACCAGAACCTTCCAAGCCTGGATCCCAACCAGGAAGAACGCCGGGTGAGACTGGAAGACGGCATACTGCTACCGAGATACAGACTTCCCACGGAAGCCGAATGGGAATATGCCGCATTTGCACTGATTGGCAATACCTACGAAGAAAGATTGTATGAACGCAGGATTTATCCCTGGGACGGGCACAATGTCAGAAATCCGAAAAAGAATGTGCGCGGTCAGTTTATGGCCAATTTCGTGAGAGGCAAGGGCGACTATATGGGACTGGCCGGAAACCTGAACGACAACGCTTCCATAACTGCACCCGTTACCAGTTACTGGCCCAATGATTACGGTCTGTATTGCATGGCCGGAAACGTCAATGAATGGGTGGAAGATGTTTACCGACCAGCCTCATTTCAGGATTTTGATCCCCTAAACCCCTTCAGGGGTAATGTGTTCCAGACACTGGTTCGTGACGAGGAAGGGAATGTGGCAGAGAAAGACAGCCTGGGTCGTCTGCGTTACCGTGAAGTGACACCCGAAGAAGTGGCTGACAGGTATAATTACCAGAAAGCCGATTACCGGAATTATAATGACGGAGACCTCCAGTCACGGATTGTTGAAGGAAATGAATGGATGGGATTGGAAGCTACGCCGAGAACCGATGAGATGTATGTTCAGGAAGAAACCGATTTCAACTCGCTGATCAGTGACAGGGCACGTGTGTACAAAGGCGGATCGTGGAGAGACCGTGCTTACTGGCTGAGTCCTGGAACACGCCGTTTTCTCGATCAGGAAAGTGCACGGGCCGATATCGGTTTCCGCTGTGCCATGACACGTGTGGGCAGCCCCGGCGGATTCTGAAAACAGGTCATTTGAAAATACATAGAAAAACCTCATCCTGCGGATGGGGTTTTTTTGTTTCTTTGCATTATGAACCGCCCTGTCAGCATTTCAGAAATATTCGAAATATTTCTCCGCCATCGTGACATCACCACTGATTCACGTAACGTCAGAAAAGGGTCCGTATATTTTGCTCTGAAAGGGGAGCGTTTTGACGGAAACCGTTTTGCTGAAGAAGCGTTAGAGAAAGGAGCTTCTTATGCTGTTGTCGATGATCCCGCCCTGAGCGACCGCCGGGGATGCCTCCTTGTCTCCGATGCATTGCTGGCTCTTCAGGAACTGGCCGGGATGTACAGGAAAAGATTCGATATCCCGGTGATTGGGCTGACCGGATCGAACGGAAAGACCACCACCAAAGAACTGATCCAGGCCGTGCTGGGCATCAGATACCGTGTGGCTGCCACGCAGGGAAATTTCAATAACCACATCGGAGTGCCTCTGACTGTTTTGCGGTGGAAAGAAGACACAGAAATGGCGGTGGTGGAAATGGGGGCCAATCATCCCGGCGAAATCCGGCAGTTATGTGAACTGGCAAGGCCTACTCATGGCATAATAACCAATATCGGCAAGGCACACCTGGAAGGTTTCGGGAGTCTGGAGAATGTGCGAAGGGCGAAAAAGGAGATGTACGACTGGCTGGAAGACCATGGAGGAATGGTTTTCAGAAACTCGCTGGAAACTTCCCTGGCAACCCTTCCTTTTCCTTCCGGCAGATTGATTACTTATGGAGGGGCTGCCGATCAGGTGACGGGCGAACTGGTTTCTGCCGATCCGTTTCTTGCGATCAGGATCCATATCCGGGATAATGAAGGAAATGTCGGAACACTGAGCCTTAATACCCGTCTGGCGGGATCCTATAATTTTCATAACGTACTTACGGCGGTTCAGGTAGGATTGTTTTTCGGGGTGGCCCAGGAAGGGATTGGCCGGGCGATAGAATCGGTTGAGCCGGCGAATCACCGTTCACAGATTATTCAACTGGGAAAGTGCCGGCTTTTTTTTGACGCCTACAATGCCAATCCTACAAGTATGATGCTGGCACTGAAGGATTTTTTCGGCATGAAAGCAGAGGAAAAGACGGTGATCCTGGGCGATATGCTGGAACTGGGAGAAACGGAGGATGATGAGCATATGAAAATCATAGAGTTCCTGCAGGCGCAGCAGATTCGCAGGGTGCTGCTGGCAGGCCCCGTATTCAGCCGGGTAAATCCTGTGGCGGAATACAGGACTTTCCCTGATACGGAGAGTATGATTGCCTGGCTGCGGGATAATCCCCTGCCTCCTTCTTTTGTTTTTGTCAAGGGGTCGAGGGGAATGCATCTGGAAAAAGTAAAAGCATGTTTTGAAAGCATAACGGTATAACAATCCTGTACCTGTTATTTTCCGGTTCATGGAGAGAGAGACAAAACGTAAGATCGTTCACATTGGTATGGTGGGATGGGCATTTCTGACAGGAAGGATCCCTCCCGTTTTCATTTCCGGCCTGGCCCTGGCCGCATTGCTTTTCAATCTTTTTATACTGCCCCGCATTACAGGAAGAGCACTCGAACGGAAAGAGGAGCGGATCCTGGGTTTCTCTCCCGGAATGATTGCTTATCCTGCCGTTGTTCTTTTACTCAGCCTGATCTTTTTTCACAGTCAGGTTTTTTTGGCTGTTGCCTGGGGAGCCATGGCTTTTGGTGATGGTTTTGCCACGGTGGTGGGGAAAAAATACGGACGGCATCCGGTGGGCAGATTGTCTGATAAAACATGGGAGGGAACCCTGGCTTTTGTTCTGGCCGGGATTGCCGGGACGGTTCTGCTGGTTTTTTCCCTGCCGGCCGGAGTGCGGTTGGGCTTGCCGGCAGGGGTATGGATGGCAGTGATTGTGCTGGCTATTCTTCTGTCTGCTGTATCGGAGACCCTGCGCGGGACCGTGAACGATAATATTATGGTTCCTCTTACGGCTGCCTTTACGGCATTTTTTGCGGTAAAAATATTTCTGTCGGGGCAGTTCTTTATACCCGGGAACTGGTGGGTAGGACTCGTGTTTGTCGTTTTTCTTGTTACCCTCAGTTACCTGTCGGGCCGGTTTGACCTGAAAGGGGCGATAACGGGTGGCGCAATTACCGCCCTGGTTTTTCTGGGAGGGGGCATGGCCGGATTGTTGTTCCTGATTATTTTCGTGGTGGGAGGAGTAGCCGGATCGGACTGGAGGATCAGGGACAAGATACATCTGGGGCTGGCTCAGGGAAACAGGAACAGGCGCAGTGCCATTCATGTGGTGGCCAACGGGGGTGTGCCGGCTATGCTGGGCTTCCTGGCATGGGTTTTCCCACACCAGCGTGATCTTTACCTGGGCATGACAGCTGCTGCCCTGGCATCGGCTCTGGCCGATACCTGGTCGTCGGAACTGGGAAATATTTATGGGAAAGGTTTTGTCAATATTGTAAGCCTGCAGCCGGATATCCGGGGGCGGGACGGGGTAATCAGCCTGCAGGGAAGCCTGGCGGGTGTGGCGGGATCATGCATCATGTCCACTGCCTACTGGCTGTATGCAGGATCGGTGTATGAATCGTTTATTATCCTGCTGGCCGGAGTGATGGGGAATTTTCTTGATTCTGTGCTGGGAGCAACCCTACAGCGGCGGGGATACATGACGAATCATTCGGTCAATTTGGTCAATACCCTGTTTGCCGCCCTGCTCTTTATGTATTTTTATACAATAAAGTAAGCCTGGTATTTTTCATTCAGTTCTTCGGGAATTCTGGCAGGCCGTTGATTGTTAATATTATAGAAAATTCCCTCCTGACGGGCACTGGCAGCCACTTCTTCGCCGATCATAATCTCTGCCTCCAGGGTAAACTTGATATTCCCCATATCGGTCATCCAGATTCTTCCCACAGGTTCATCGAATAACGCAAGGGCTTTCCGGTAGTCGATTTCAGTGCGGGTAATAACGGGTGTAATGCCCTGATCGAACAGGGGACGCAGAGGAAAATGTTCTTTCAGCATCTGTAAACGAAGGTCTTCCAGCCAGCGGATATATACAATGTTGCTGACATGACGTGCCGAATCGATGTCGTAGGTTCTGATCGGACAGGGTACCTGGGTCAGAAAAGGCTTGATGGGAATTTCCATTGTCAACCGGTTTAAAATACCAAAGGTAAATCAGAACGGAGAAAAACCAAAGGACAGTCTGTTTTTAGCCGGTTTTTCCCGGGAATTTCAATTCACGAAATGTTTTTCTTTTTCTCAGGAAAAATTGTATCAGGATGCTACCCCCGTATATTTCAGCATGATCGTTGAGCGGATACCGGGCCAGCCACCGCTTTCTTTCTCTCTTGCAGTGTTTCAGATGCCGCATGAAACCGCCGTATGCCCGAAACACAGCCCAGGCGTTTGCCGGCTGCCAGGTGAGAATGTATTTCAGGGCTGCCAGTGCATCCAGGCCGGTGCGAATTATCAAGGTAATGCCCCTTTTTCCCCGGGGCAGGTTTTTGCACAGGGTGAGCAGGTTATTCCTGAAGTTCAGGTATAACTTGTGAGGATGCTCGTTGGGAAGGGTTCCTCCCCCTACATGGTATACAATGGAACCGGGATAGTAAACGATGCGGTATCCCATGTTTTTGATTCTCCAGCACAGGTCGATCTCTTCCATATGGGCAAAAAACCGTTCGTCAAGGCCGCCGGCTTTCAGGTAGATGCTCCTTCTGATCACCATGCAGGCGCCGGTTGCCCAGAAAATATCCCGTTCTTTATCATACTGTCCGGCATCGGGCTCGATGTGGTTCAGGATACGCCCGCGGCAGAAAGGATATCCCCACCTATCGATAAAACCGCCTGCCGCTCCGGCATATTCAAAATAATCGCGCCGGTGCCAGGAACGGATACGTGGCATGCAGGCTGCCACGTCGGGGTCATTCTCCAGCAGCCCGATCAGGGGGTCGAGCCATCCCGGAGTGACTTCTACATCGGAATTCAGAAGAACAACGTATTCGGCCTCTGTGGCTTCTATGGCCCGGTTATACCCTGCGGCAAAACCGTAGTTTTTGGGGAAGTTGATGAGCCGGATACCGGGGAATGCTTTTTTCAGGAATTGAACGGATCCGTCGGATGAACCGTTGTCTGCCACTACCAGCTCTGTACCGGGCCGGGTAGTATATTTCACCAGTATGGGAAGGAACTGATCGAGGTATTTTTTCCCGTTCCAGTTCAGGATGATGACGGCGGTATGGGGGTGAATATCTGTCATAGATTGTATTCGATTCCGCTTATTTCATTCTTTTCTGCCCATTCACGGTATTTTTCCAGCCGGTGCCGCCACCGGCGATGGGTCCATAACCAGTATTCCGGCTGTTCTCTGACTATTTTTTCCAGTATCCGGGTATGTTGTTCCGTAATCCAGAAATCGGGTGTCTTTTCCGGATCTTCCGTAATTGGAATGAATTCAACCTCATAATGTCCCCGTTTTATTTTCATGATATGAAAAAATATCACAGCCTGTCCTGTCTTTTTTGCAATTCGTTCAGCTCCGGTTAATACGGGAGTAGGTTGGCCCAGAAAGCGGGTCCAGTATCTGATGTTTCTCCTGATCGGCCGCTGATCGGTGAGGAAAAGAGTGATGGTGGGGATACCGCTGTTTCTGTATTTAAGCATTTTCTTCAGGGTCAGGGACATGGGGACGGTTTTAATTCCGAATTTTTCCCTCAGCCTGATATATAGTCTGTCAAAGTGTTTGTTGTTCAGCGGTTTATATATGGCACAGCTCAGGTATTCAAACCGCAGCGGCAGGGAAGCCAGCCATTCCCAGTTCCCGTAGTGCCCGAATATGGCTACAATGCTTTTTTTCTGTCTGTATAAACTGTCAATGACTTCCGGATTTTTATAGCGGAAACGCCGGATGATCTCATCTTCTCCCATATGCATCATGGCCATTGTCTCCACAAATTGATCGCAGAAATGCCGGTAAAAACGGCGGGCAATCCGGCGGATCTCTGCCGGTGATTTATCCGGGAAAGCCATACGCAGGTTTTCCAGAGCGATCTTTTTCCGGTAGCCTGCTATGTAATAGATCAGGATAAAACAAATATCGCTGAAGATATATTGAACCCTCAGGGGGAGGCAGGTAAGCAGCCACACCGCAGGATAAAATATATAGTACCATAATGCCGGCATGTATGTAGGCCTTTGGGAAAGGCAAATTTAGTATTAATCCTTAAAAACCGGAGTTCGGATGCCCTCCTGATCCAGGTACAGGCTCTTTTTTCTGGGGATATCGGCCCGGCTGTGCTTCCAGCGCCGGTGCGACCACATCCAGTACTGTGGATTTTCCAGAATGAGGGATTCAAGCATGCGGACATGTGTTTCCGTAATGTGAAGGGGAGGGGTTTGCTCGGCGGGCCCGGTTATTTTGCTGAATTCTACTTCATAATGTCCCCTTTTTGTTTTCCGGATGGCCATGAATACCACCGGCAGGCCGAAACGCCTTGACAACTTTTCGATTCCCAGATAAACGGCCGTATCCTGGTTCAGGAATTGTGTCCAGTACTCGGTTTCATGCTGAAGCGGGCACTGGTCGGCCAGGAAACAGAAAATTCCCGGTTTGCCTTTTTCCATATATTCTTTCACTACACGAAAAGTTTTTTTCATGGGCACTGGCTGCGCTCCCAGCCTGCTGCGCGACCGGTACAGCAGCCGGTCGAATACGGGGTCGGCAAAATATTTGTAAACCGGATGAATGGGAACGGACCTCAGGCGGTTATATGCGTTCATCCATTCCCAGTTACCCACGTGTCCGCTGGCTACCAGCACCGGTTGGCCGTTTTCAGCCAGTTTATGCAACAACTCTTCGTTCCTGAACGACATGTGACGCATGATCTTCCGGCTGTCCCAGTGCAGGGCTTTAACGGTTTCTATCAGGAGGTCGGTGAAATGACGATAAAAATTTTTTCTGATCTGCCTTCGTTCTGACAGGGATTTATCGGGAAATGCATTGCTCAGGTTCCTGTCCACCGTTTTTCTTCTGTACCTGATCACGTGTTCCATGAGAGGGGACAGGAGGGAGGAGATCAGGTACAGAACGGGCATTGGCAAATACGATATTCCCCTGAGGAGGAGAATGATACCATACGATCCGGTATGTACGGCGCGGGGCATTCTTTCAGGGCTTATTCGGGAAAAATCCGGAAATGACACGCAGTAGTTCATCGAACACCAGGGCATTGGAGGCCAGCATCTCGCTGTTGTGCATAAAACCGTCCTCTCCCGAAAAGTCGGAAACCCTGCCTCCGGCATTTCTCACCAGCAAAGAGCCGGCTGCCACATCCCAGGCTTTCAGATGGTATTCCCAGAATGCATCGTACCTTCCGCATGCCACATAACACAGATCAACCGCTGCCGAACCGGGACGCCTGACCCCCTGGGTGTTTTTCATGAAATATTCCAGGCTTTTCATGTAACCGGTAAACCTGGAAAAATCGGTATAGGGGAATCCCGTTCCCACCAGCGAATCGGCCATGGTGGGTGTTTCCGAAACCCTGATCTCTTTCCCGTTAAGGTAGGAAGGAGCTCCCTGCCATGTATAAAAGCATTCCCCTGAAACGATCTCATATACCACTCCCAGCACCAGTCCATCGTTTTTATGTTGCAGGGCGATACTGACCGAGAAGGGAGGCATGCCGTGAATGAAATTAGTGGTTCCATCCAGCGGATCGATGATCCAGGTATATTCTTTTCCCGTGACCCTTTTTCCCTCTTCAGCCAGAAAGCCGCTCCGTGGAAGGATGCTGCTCAGGCCTTCAGTGATCTTCTTTTCGGATGCCACATCCACGCGTGTTACAAAGTCGTTCGTATCTTTCCGGCTGATGCTCTCCTTTTCCAGTTGCCCTCGTTGTGAGAGAATATAATTTCCGGTTTCCCGCGCAAGGTCCGTTACCTGAATGCATAATTTCTGATAATCCATACAAAATCATTTTTTCATTTCACATAGTTAGAAAATCCGATCTTTTTGCTCTGCTGTTCCCATACCCTGCTGTACAGATATCATGATTCCTTTGAGAGGCTATCGTCTGAGAGGCTATCGTTTCTGATCATCTCATACAGTTTCATCTGGGCACGGATTTTTTTCTCCCCGGTCCGTCGGATGACATAGGGATTACTCTGGCTATCGTTAATGATACGGTTCTTCACATTATCACTCCACTGTATATCGATATAATTCCTGATTTGCTGTTGGAGAAGGGGATCATAAACCGGGGTTGCCACTTCCACCCGGTGATCAAGATTCCGGGGCATCCAGTCGGCCGAGGAAATATAGAATTTATCTTTTCCCAGGTTGGAAAAGATAAAAATCCGGGAATGTTCCAGGAATTTGTCAATAATGGACCTGGCTTCAATATTTTCACTGATTCCCGGTAATCCCGGTACCAGGCAGCAGATACCCCTGATCAGCAGTTTGATCCTGACTCCGGCCTGGCTGGCTTTGTAGAGTTTTTTAATCATTTCAGCATCAACCAGGTTGTTTATCTTTAAAATAATGTATGCCGGCTTTCCGGCACTGGCGTGCTGTATTTCCCGGTCGATCAGGGCGATCAGTCTGCGTCTCATGTTTATGGGAGAGACAAGCAGGTGTTTGTAGGTATATGTTTTAAAGGTGTTCTCGAAAAAATCAAAAACCTTTTTTACTTCCTGACTGATTCGTGAATCGGAAGTCAGCAGGGTGAGGTCCGAATATACCCCGGCATTCTGCTCGTGGAAATTGCCCGTGCTTACCAGGGCATAGTGGCGGATGGATTTATTTTCCCTGCGTGATATCTGCAGGATCTTGCTGTGAACTTTCAGGCCGGGAACCCCGAAAATTACCCTTATTCCGGCTTCTTCCAGCTTTCTGGCCCAGTATATATTCGATTTTTCATCAAAACGGGCGCGCAATTCAATAATGACCGTTACCTCTTTGCCGTTATGTGCCGCATTGATCAGGGCATTGGTCACTTTTGAAACCCGTGCTACCCGGTACAAGCAGATTTTGATGGCTTTTACGGCAGAATCCATTGATGCTTCGCGCAACAGATCGATGAAATGAGAAAATTTCTGATACGGGTAATACAGCAGGATATCCTTTTTAGCCATGACCTCCAGAATACTCTGGCCGGGCAATAGCTCGGGATGGGTCAGAGGCGGGGTGGGCTTGTATTCCAGAGCGGTCCTCCCTGTATTGGGAAATTCTATGTAATCCTTGAAATTATGGTATCTGCCTCCTGGGATCAGGTTGTCTTCTTCATCCAGATCCATTTCACGAATAAGGTAATCCAGCAGGTTGCCGGGAATGTTCTGGTCATAAACAAACCGTACGGGTTGACCTTTTTTTCGGTCTGAAACACTGGAGGAGATCAGTTCCAGAAAACTTTTGGATATGTCGTTGTCAATATCCAGTTCAGCATCCCTGGTCAGTTTGATGGTGTATGCTTCAAAGTGATCGAAATTAAAGATGGAAAAGATCCTCGGGAGTCCTGCCCGGATCACATCATCCAGGATCATGATGAATTTTCTGTTCTTTTCGGGGGGAAGCACCAGGAAACGGGAGGCCATATCGGTGGGCAATTCAATCAGGGCATATTCCGTTTGCGTGGCATGTTTCTTTTGCCTTCTCAGGATTACCACCAGGTATATGGATTTGTCGGTCAGGGAAGGTAATTCCTGTACGTTCCTGAGCATGATGGGGGATATATTGGGAAGAATGACGGATTCAAAGTATTCCTCCACAAATCTCCTCTGCTTATCGGACAACTGGTTTTCATTGATCAGGAAGATGTTTTCCTTTTCAAGCTGCCTGACTATCTCAAGATAGGTTTTGTCAAACACTTTTTGCAGCCCGATTACTGTTTGCTGGATCCGGTTCAGCAGGTTCCGGGGTTTCTCACCGATGATCCTCCTGGCTTCCTTTTCATGTCCTATCATGCGTTTTACCGAAGCCACCCTTACCTTGAAAAACTCATCCATATTGTTTGAAAAGATCCCGAGGAACCTGAGCCTTTCAATAAGAGGTACGCCGGGATCAGCAGCCTCCTGCAGGACCCGGTGGTTGAAGGCCAGCCAGCTCAGTTCGCGGTTAATGATCTTTTTGGTTTTGCTCATGAATTGATTGTGGATAAAGGGATGAAGTGCCTCGGTCCGGTTGCTCAGTCAAATGTAGTGAATTTTATTTTCCCCTGAAGGATAAGTGGTGAGGTTTTCCCCGCCGGTGGACCGGTTCGCAGGTTCCGTTAACAGTATCCGGAATATTACACCCTGTGTTTTTTGGGGTAATCAAATGCGTCGGCTACCAGTGAACCCGGACTTACTTCTTTCCATGAGGTGGCCTGAAAATCGAGGATGACGAGGCCCGCTGTGGGAACGTTTTCCACGGGTTCGGGAAGAAAATGATTGGCCAGGTCGGTGAAAGCAGGATTGTGCCCCACGATCATGACCGAATGGACCTTTTCAGGGAGTGATTCCACCAGCCGCAGCAGCTTGTTTCCCGAAGCATGGTATATGCTCTCATTCAGCCTCAGGGCCGACAGGTCAAATTCCAGTTCCCTGGCGTAGATCAGGGCGGTGTGAATGGTTCTGAGAGCCGGACTGGACAGGATCAGATCGGGGATGGTGTTAGTTTTTTTCATGCGTCTGCCCATGATACAGGCATCGGAAATTCCCCGATCCTTCAGTGGCCTGTCAATATCATCCCTTTCGGTGAATGACCAGTCCGATTTGGCATGACGGGCAATGATGAGTCGTTTCATGACAACCGTTTTAATGTTACAACAATTTGCTGGCCAGTTCTGCCAGGTAACTTCGTTCTCCCTTCACCAGATTCACATGCGCAAAAATGGATTGCCCTCTCATTTTATCGGAAAGATAGGTCAGGCCGTTTGACTGACTGTCAAGGTACGGGGAGTCAATCTGTTCAATATCTCCGGTAAACACCATCTTGGTGCCTTCCCCAGCCCGTGTGATAATGGTTTTAACTTCATGGGGAGTTAGATTCTGGGCTTCATCCACAATAAAGAAAATGTTGGAAAGGCTGCGCCCGCGAATGTAAGCCAGCGGAGTGATCACCAGTTTTTCCTCTTTCAACATTTCTTCAATTTTCTGGTATTCTTTGCTTTGCTGGTTAAATTTGTGCTTGATCACAGACAGGTTATCGAACAGGGGTTGCATGTAGGGTTCGATCTTTTCATTTACATCGCCGGGAAGGTACCCCAGGTCACGGTTGGCCAGGGGTACGATGGGTCTGGCCAGAAAGATCTGTTTGAAGTTTCTCCGCTGGTGCAGGGCAGCGGCCAGTGCCAAAAGGGTTTTTCCTGTCCCTGCCTTTCCGGTAAGGCTCACCAGCTGGATATCATTGCGGGCCAGAGCGTCGATGGAAAAGGTCTGTTCAGCATTCCTGGGCTCAATACCATATGCCTGTTGCTTTTCTACCCGGTTGATCATTTTGGTTGCCGGATCGTAATGACCCAGGGCGGAGGATTTGCTGCTTTTCAGAATGAAATACTGGTGGGCGAAGGGTTCTGCCACTATCGGAAATGAATCGACAGGCATACCATTGGGAGAATGATACAGGCTGGATATTAGTTCGTTGTCAAGGTTTTCCAGGGTTATGATATCCCGGTACAGGTCGTCGATATTGGCAACCTTGTCGGTTTCATAATCTTCCGCTCTGATGCCCAGCGATTTGGCCTTCATACGCAGGTTGATGTCCTTCGTGATCAGGCTGACCTGTTTGCCGGGATTCTTTTGCTTTACATGATCGGCAATGGCCAGGATCCTGTGGTCTGGGGTTTTTTCGGGAAACGATTCGCTGACCAGGTCAGAAAAGGGTTTACCGGTTTCGATGAACAGCTTGCCCAGGTCTTTCCCCAGTTCAATGCCTTCGCTGAACAGTTTGTCACCGGCCAGTTTGTCCAGTTCACGGGTAAATTCCCGGGCATGGAAATTGATAATATCGTTTCCTTTCTTGAACCGGTCCAGTTCTTCCAGCACGACGATGGGGATCACAATGTCGTTATCCTGAAAATTATAGATACACTGATAATCGTGTAGCAAAACGTTGGTATCCAGCACAAAAATCTTGCTCTTTTTTTGCTTCCTGGCCATTTATGTTGCATTTAATGATGGACTAAAGTAGTAAAAATTTTATCTTCGGCTCATGGAAATAGGGAATCTTGATCTTAAATGCGGAAGATGATGGATGTAATGGAAGCTATCTATACGCGGCGAAGCATCAGGAAATTCAAAGACAGGAAGATTGAGCGGGAAACCATAAAGGAAATTCTGAAAGCTGCCATGTATTCTCCTTCGGCAAGGGATTGCCGGCCCTGGCATTTCATTGTGGTGGATGACCGTTCGGTACTGGAAGCATTCATGGAAGTGCACCCGTATTCTTCCATGCTGAAAGAGGCGAGTCACGGGATCCTGGTGTGTGGCGACCTGACGCTGCAGAACGGACCCGGATACTGGGTGGTGGATTGCGGAGCCGCTACGCAGAATCTTTTACTTGCCGCACACGGGATGGGATTGGGGGCTGTATGGCTGGGCATCCATCCCCGGCAGGAAAGGCAACAGGCCGTGCATCATTTGTTCAGGCTGCCTGACCATGTACAGCCGTTCTGCATGGTGGCCCTGGGCTATCCTGCTGAAAAAAAGGATATGCCTGACCGGTTCATGCCCGAACGGATTCACTATAATTCCTGGTAATTGAAAACACGGGATGATTACGGGAAGATCCTGGAGTACCTGTACTCCAGGCTGCCTATGTACCAGCGTATCGGGGGGGCAGCCTACAAAGCCGATCTGAAGACGACTCTTGCCCTGGACCGGGCAACGGATTACCCGCATACCGCGTTCCGGTCAGTTCACATTGCAGGGACCAACGGAAAGGGATCGGTTTCGCACATGCTGGCGTCGGTGCTCCATGAATGCGGCATGAAGACCGGTCTGTACACTTCTCCCCACCTGAAGGATTTCCGCGAACGGATCCGGGTAAACGGGGAACCTATTTCCCGTAAGGATGTCATCGATTTCGTCCATCGTTACCGGGATCTTTTCGAAAAGCTGCAACCTTCGTTCTTTGAAATGACCGTGGCTCTGGCTTTCTGGTATTTCAAAAACTGCGGGGTGGAAATAGCGGTTGTGGAGACCGGTATGGGAGGCAGGCTTGATTCGACTAATATTATTGAACCCCTTTGCTCGGTCATTACCAATATAGGCATGGACCATACCCGGTTTCTGGGAGATACTCCTGAGAAAATTGCCGCGGAAAAAGCAGGCATCATTAAAAAGGGGATCCCGGTGGTGATCGGGGAGTACCGGGAAGATACGGCCCGGGTTTTTTGGAGAGTTGCCTCAGAAAAGCAGTCTCCCCTGCATTTTGCCGGCCGTTATTACGAGCCGGCGGGAATATCCGGCATAGAAGGATCTTCAAGGGTGTTTACTTTCAGGAAGAAACCGGCAGGGCAGATCATACGCATAGAAAGCGGGCTGACAGCTACCTACCAGTCGAAGAACCTGATCACCGTGCTGAACACCCTGGATGTGTTGCAGGAGAAAGGAATTCCCCTCAGGCAGGAAGCTGTTCTGAAAGGCCTGCGCAACGTGGTGGAAAATACGGGAATTATGGGCCGCTGGCAGGTGATGGGAAGGCGGCCGTTGGTGGTAGCCGATATGGCTCATAACGAGGAAGGGATCAAGGAGGTGATTGGTCAGTTGACTAACTATACATATCGCCGTTTACATGTGGTGCTGGGAATGATGCAGGATAAGGATCACGAAAAGATACTGCGATTCCTGCCCGGGCAGGCGAGGTATTATTTTACCCGTGCTTCCATACCGCGGTCGATGGATGCGGAGGAGCTGGCTTCTCTGGCCCGCAAAACGGGGCTGACAGGAGAAGTTTACCAACGGGTTGCCGAAGCAATGGATGCGGTTCTGGGTGCCGCTTCGGAAGATGACATGATCCTGATCACCGGAAGCACCTTTGTGGTGGCCGATTTGTTGGAGTGGATGGACGGTAAAAAGCTTCCTAGTTGATTAAAATTGTTACGTAAAACAGGTATTTCGTTTGTGGATGGGATGACAAATAACGGAAGAACAGAAAAACGCTCATTTTGACCAGGATTGAGAAACTGCTGATCGAATTGGGAGATATTACCTGGGGAACACCCCTGTTGGTTCTTCTGCTAGGCGGCGGTTTGTTTTTTCTGGTCTACTCCAGGTTGATTCCTTTCCGCCATTTCGGACATTCGATACGGATTATACTCGGAAAATATGATAATCCGGAAGAACCCGGACAGATCAGTCATTTTCAGGCCCTGTCGACTGCCCTTGCCGGTACCGTGGGGATGGGAAATGTTACCAGTGTGGCAGTGGCCATTACCACAGGAGGCCCCGGAGCCATTTTCTGGATGTGGGCAAGTGCGCTGGTAGGAATGGCCACCAAGTTTTTTACCTGTAGCCTGGCCGTAATGTATCGGGGCAGGGATTCCATGGGAAATATCCAGGGAGGTCCTATGTATTTTATTACAGAAGGACTGGGAAGAAAATGGAAACCCCTGGCCATTTTTTTTTCTGCTGCAGGCATGATCGGTGTTTCCCCCCTGTTTCAGACAAATCAGCTTACTCAGGTGATCAGGGATGTTATTCTGATACCGCGAGGAATTCCCGATACCCTGACTACAAACCTGATTCTAGGGACAGGAATCATGATCCTGGTGGGTTCGGTGGTACTTGGTGGTATTAAAAGGATAGGGAAAGTGGCTGGCAGTCTCGTTCCTTTTATGGTGATTCTCTATATGGTGAGTGTCATCTACATCCTTTTCTCTAATCCGTCGCAGATCCTTCCCGGGCTGAAGCTTATCATCAAGGATGCATTCACCGCGGAATCGGTCCTGGGCGGAGCGGTGGGAACCATTATTATTACCGGTGTACGGCGTGCGGCTTTTTCCAATGAGGCAGGGATCGGTACAGCGCCCATGGCGCATGGGGCAGCCCGCACCCGTGAGCCTGTGCGGGAAGGGATGGTGGCTATGATGGAACCCCTGATCGACACCATTATCGTATGTACCATGACCGCCCTGGCCATTATCGTTACCGGTGTGTGGACACATACCGATGCGGATGGCATTACCCTTACGGCAGAAGCATTCAACCAGGCTATTCCGGGTTTCGGACCTTACATTTTAATCGTCTGTGTAAGTGTGTTTTCCCTCACTACCCTGTTTGCTTTTCCTTACTATGGGACCAAATGTTTCGGGTTTATTTTCGGGGCCAGGTACCAGAATATTTACACCTACGCCTATACCCTGGTTATTCCTCTGGGATCCGTTGGTACGCTGGGAGCTGTGATCAGCCTTTTCGACGGGGCCTATGCCCTGATGGCCTTTCCCACCATGATTGCAGCCCTTCTTCTGTCACCCGGTGTAATGCGGGCTGCAAAAGATTATTTTGACAGAATAAAAACCGGGTAGAACAGACAGATATATTAATTGTTCCATGTGAATCAGTTACAGGTTCCATGATGGGTTTAAGAAATATGATTTCTTGTATGGTATGACAAAAAAGCCGGGATGATTTTGCAATATCGGGATTGTCATTTATATTTGCAGTCCTTTTCAGGGAGCTTAGCTCAGTTGGTTCAGAGCACCTGCCTTACAAGCAGGGGGTCACTGGTTCGACTCCAGTAGCTCCCACCAAACAAAAAGCAGCGGCATTGTCGCTGCTTTTTGTTTGTGTTTCATGGAAGGTTGGTTCTAATTTTAACAAAAGGGCTCAGGGGACAACCCCCTGAGCCCTTCTGCCCTCGGTTTGAAGGAGAGTTGTTAATAGGGCACATCCATTGCTACCCTGATCTGTGTGAACGAATGAGGCGGGAAGGTGTAGGTGAACGTATCCCCTCTGGTCCTGAAAGTGGACGTTACGGGGAGGTACTGGTCTTTTTCATCATAATTGTAACGGGCTGTTACATCCTTGCTGTTGATCTCGCTGACCGTGGCATTTCCTTTGAAATTTCCCGTATCACTGATAATCTGCGTGGTGATGGCTTCTTCCATGTTTCGGTTGACCACATTGATAACAAGTGTTTTTTCATTTTCATCATATGCCGAGGAAACATCCAGATACGGAATATTTTTGTATTCTTTCCCGTCGAATGTTTCGCAATCCAGGTATACGTCCAGTGATTTGCCATGACAGTTGGTCGAGAAGAGTTTATACATATAAAAGAAAGGGGTTTTATAGCTCTGTCCTTCCCTGTTATGGGCCAGCATGCTTGTGAACATGGTGTAGTTGCTTCTTTTCACTGCATCGGCATGTCGGAGAAAAAGATTGAGGTGCAGGGCCGAGGCCAGGGTTCCCATATGGGTGCCTCCGCCTCGGGGCGACCATTCGGTAAAGGCAATGTAAAACGGTTTTTCACGGACATGGTTTTTCTCTTTGGCAATCTGAATCTGGTTTTTCGTGGTGGTGATATAATCATCGAAATGCTCGGCCCAGTCGCCCAGATACACTTCAGGGCCTTGGTTGAAACCTCCCCAGTACCTGTGGATGGCAATGTATTCTACATTGGGTTCATCCACCATCTCATCCAGCACATGCCAGTTCCATGTTTCCCATTCTCCGGGAACTCCGCCGTGAACCACCCACGATGATCCCATGGCGATGAAGACAGGTTGGGTGCATGTTCTACAGCCTCGGTTCACATACAGCATGATCTTGGCTGCTTCTTTGGCAAATTTTACATAATCTTCCACACTTTTATAGGCCACCTGCCAGGGTTCTCCGTCTACCTCGTTGCCCAGATGCCAGTATTTCACGTGGTAGGGTTCTTCATGGCCGTATTTTGCCCTCAGGTCAGCATAGTATGAGCCCACGGGAGAATTCACATATTCGATCCAGTACCTGGCATCATCCAGGGTGCCGGTTCCTCCGTTGATGCAAATGGAATTTTCCACCCCCATGTCACTGGCCAGCTGAAGCCATTCATCTGTACCCACATGGTTCCTGTCAAGTACATTCCAGGCCAGTTCCCGGCGTACCGGCCTGTCTTCTCTGGGGCCGATCCCGTCCTGCCAGTTGTAGGATGCCGTGTAATTGCCCCCGGGCCAGCGCATATTGGTAAGCTTCAGTTCCCGGGCCGCTTCGATATAATCCGATCTGAATCCGTGTTCGTTGGCCAGGGGATGCTCCGGGTTGTAAAGCAGTCCGTCCATGGAATTCCGGATAGGTTCCATAAATACCCCGTAAATGTTCCGGTCAATTTCACCCACCTGCCTGAGGATGTCGATCTTCATGGTGGCCTGCTGGGCCGGAAGGGAGGTAGTTATCATGCATCCCAGCATGCATGATACAGTTAAAAAGGTATTTTTCACGATAAAAGGAAATGATTGTTAGAAAATAGAACCGATTAAGTTCACAATGTAGAAAATATTACCGGGGATTCCATATTCCCGGAGCGAAAATGTGGATGTAGGGATGGATATTCTCAGTATTTCAAATTTGGAAATGCATGTCATTTTTCACCTGATGGGTGAAAGCATTCATTTTGTATTCAGCTGAATGACATAATAAAATATTAAATATCAGAGAAAGGCTTGCGAATTTGAGGACGTGGTTGTCTACGTAGGATGTTACTTATGTATAAGTATCAGGGATACGATAGCACCTAAAACTGAAAAGGAAATTTATGAAAAATCCTCCTGACACCACGTTGTTTTCTGATTTTCCTCATCAGGTTTTTATATTCGTTCTTTTCCAGATGCAATTGTGAACGAATGAACTGGTACTGCCTGTTCAGGGATTCAAGGTTAGCTACGATCCTGCCCGGCACGTTGTAATAAAGGGTGATGCTGAGCACCAGAACAAAGAGCCACAGGGCGGTAAGATTGAACCAGAAGGTATCGATGATCCAAGGTCCGATTCGTTTGTAAGACGCATAAAAATGTGCCCGGCCCAGGCGGGAGTTGGGGATTTGATAGATGGGTTCATACCTTCTCAGAATAGTATTTCGGTAGATCTGGATCTTTTCCAGCCTGTTCCGCTGGGTAACCAGGTCGGTCAGGGCCTGGTTGGCATACCGGTTCCGGTAATTCAGAAATTCTTCCGGTCCCCCCTTTTCAGAAATTATTTTTTCGTAAATCCTTTCCTTTTCCCGGTTGGCTTCCCGTTGAATGTCCGAATAAATATCCCTGATTTGGGCAAAATACATGGATAATGCGTCTGGATTTAAGTTTTTCCCGGAAAGGGGCAGGGAGTCCTGAAACGGGAGGTGACGGGGATCATCGGACAGTTTACGGATCTCGTTATTCAGTACCTCGAGCATCCAGTCGGCAGCTTGTTCGCTGCGAGTCACCTGATCCAGCATCTGCTCCAGCCTGGGAAGCAGGAAGGTATTGACCCAGACGGCTTCCGATATTTCCATATCCAGGTCAAAGAACTGCTTCTGGAAAGGATTGTCCCTGAACTGAGTTACTGCCAGGGCTTCGTACGACCATCGGGAAGCCATCAGATCGCCCACTACCGGCACTACTTTCAGTGAGCTGATCTGCTTGTGCAGCTTGTCGAAAGGGATGATCGCCCCGCTGAAAAGGATCAGCGGTACCAGGACCAGCGGGATCAGGATGTAAATGGTGACCACGGTTCTGAAGGCAGCCGAAATATTCAGTCCGATGAGGTTGGCCACCACTGCGGTGGAGAACAGGAGAAGCCAGTGTTGCAGCGCCATGCCGCGTATTTCAAGGATCAGATGGGCCACCACAATGTAGGTGAGCATCTGTACGGCCGATATGAGCAGCAGAACCACCACTTTGGAACTGAGATAACTGAAACGGCTCAGGTTCAGAAATTTTTCCCTTTTCAACAGCCTGGCATCACGGATAATTTCTTCTGCACTGACCGTCATGCCAATGAACAGGGCCACAATGACACACATCAGCAGAAAAGCGGGCAGATTTTCATTTCCGTAAAAAACATAGGCATTCGGATTAGTATCCGTCCCGGTAATGTATTTGGTGAAGTACCCCAGGATCAGAGCCAGCAGGGGGGCTTCCAGAAGGTTGACGGCCATATATTGTCCGTTGGCCCATTTGGTCAGCAGGTTACGCAGACTGAATATTTTGAATTGCTTCCAGCGGTCGGGGATCCGGAAGGGATTCTCCGGAAGCGGTACTTTCTTGAACTGGGGCTTTTTGTTGGCTTCGATGTGGGTTTTGTATAGCTTGTACCATTCTTCAGGGCTGACCCTTCTCATCTGTGTGAGTTTTCCCCGCTGGTTTACCACCCTGGCTTCCACGATCTGCAGTACCTGTTCGGGGTTTACATTCCCGCAGGAGTGGCAGTGACTTTCTTCTGCGTTCACCTGGGCGGCTAGCTTTTTAAAATAAACCACTGCATCCAGTGGCGCTCCCTGGTAGATGGGATACCCGCCCCTGTCAAGCACCAGCAGCTTGTCGAACAGTTTGTAAATGAAGGAAGAAGGCTGGTGAATATTGACAATCACCAGCTTGCCTTTCAGGGTAAGTTGTTTCAGCAGCAGCATGACCATTTCAGAATCCATGGATGAAAGACCTGATGTGGGCTCGTCGATAAAGAGGATGGAGGGCTGCCGGATCAGTTCCAGGGCTATATTCAGCCTTTTTCTCTGTCCCCCACTGATGGTTTTGTTCAGTGGATCGCCCACTTTCAGGTGCTTAATGGTATCCAGGTCCAGGTCATGCAGAACCCGCATCACGGCACGAATGATTTTATAATGGGAGTAATCGGCAAAACAGAGCCGAGCGTTGTAATACAGGTTTTCAAAGACGGTCATTTCCTCGATCAGCAGGTCGTCCTGAGGAACATACCCGATCACTCCTTCCAGTTTTTCCTTTTCCCGGTGCAGGTCTATGCCGTTGATGATGACCCTGCCCTGGTGTGGCTGCAGGTTCCCGTTCAGGAGGTTCAGGAGGGTGGATTTCCCTGTGCCGCTCCCTCCCATAATACCGATAAGGTGACCGGAACGGGCGGTGAAAAGAAAAGGTCTGATCCCGTTATCACTTCTCGGGAAAGAGAAGCCCAGATTTTCCGCGGTGAAAAAGATCCGTGTTCCGGCCGATGAGGCAAAAAACCGCCTGGCCACTTCTCCGTGATATACAGGTCTGATTTTCGGACTGCGGATAACCGAGCCGGCGTCCAGGATGTAAGTCCTTCCGGGAAGGATATTCTGGGCATTGAGCTGCAGATTTTTCTTTCCCAGGTATTTGAACAGAAAAGTCTGGCTGCTGCTGACCAGCGTTACAATGATCATCCCTTCCAGGTTGGGTCGGCAGATGTGCCTGTGAAGCCGGTCATCGGCATCGGGACTTTTATCAATCGTGAGGAGGCATTTGTCCGGAATACCTTTTCCGTTATTGAGCACAAACGATTTCAGCTGCTTTGTTTCAAATGGTTCGAACAGAAAGGTATCGGCCACGGTGGAAAGAAAATCTTCCTCCTTGTCGGTAATGCGGTGATCTTCGTTCACCAGTTCAATCAAGCGGACAAATACCAGGATTTTTTCTTCCTGAACCAGACTTTCGTTGATCTTTTGGCAGATGCGCAAAACCTTCACGTTTTCCGACGAACGTTTTTTTCTTCCGTCAACGGAATCGGCATCTGTTCCGGCCCTCTTGCTCGAAGCAATGTAATTGTCATATAGTCTGAGAAACTCTTCCAATTGATCCCGGCTTACGTATATCCGCAGGTAGGATTCCACAATATTCCTGATACCGGCTGAGATATTCTGCTCCTGCAGGGTGCTGATGATGGCAAACAACTGGACCAGGGCTTTCAGGACGGATTCTTTCATTTTTCCCGGAAATTGCTTATGACTTGATGCGAATGCTTCCTCTTTTTGCAGGACAATAAAGAAACCAAAAATATGTTTATAAACGAACAGTAAAATGACCCGGAATGAAACGAATGCTGGTTTTTCTGGCCGTATCCCTTCTGGTCTGCGGAATGACAGAAGCCGCACCGAAATGGAGGTATTACTGGATTGAAGCCGTTCTTGGGGGAGGAGGGGCATGGTACCGGACCGATATTGGTCCGGCCGGACTGGCCCCGGTTCCTGCCGCCGGGATACGGTATAAATTCCATCCCTCCTTTTCGGTAAAACTTCAGGGAACGGCTATGTTCTGGAAGGGAATAGATGCAGGCACTGTTGAATCATCCCGTGGTTATGCCTATTCTTCCTTTCTGGTTGAGCCTCTCGTACAGCTTGATTGCATCATTTACCGGAGTAAAAAGGATATACGGGGGTACAATGTGAGGGGACTGGATATGGATATGCGAAAGATGGAAGCCTATCTGTTTTCCGGTTTTGGAGGGGTTTATTCCAGCCCGCAGCCTTCCGGTGATTATCCTGCTGCCTTTCAGGAAAACTTTAACCAGTGGGGCAGGGTTATTCCGCTGGGAGCGGGAGTGAGGCATAATTTGAATTACCACTGGACCGTGGTGGCAGAAGCAGGCTACCGGTTTGTCCGTTCAGATTACCTGGAAGGATTAAAGGAAGGTTCGCGGAATGATCGGTACCTGGTTGGCCTGGTACAGATCTGCTATCGTTTCAGAACAAGTCCTTACTCATCACTCAATGTGGAATCCATTTAGTTGCTTGGCACAGCCGGTTTTTCTTTCTCTTTTTGGCTGTGAAGGGAGTATAAAGCATTGATTATGGAGCCGATCTTTCTTATCTTTGAGTATTGAGTTTGCCATTTTGCACATCATGAATATATTTTCCCCCACATTCAAAGAAGGTGAAATGATCCCAGTGCAATATACCTGCGACGGAAAAAATATTTCACCGCCCCTTTCCTGGAACGAAGTTCCTGAAGGAACCGAAACACTGGCACTTATCTGCGATGATCCGGATGCACCGGTAGGACACTGGGATCACTGGATCCTGTTTAATATTCCTGTTGGTGGGGAAGGCCTGCCCGAAGGAATCCCTCCGGATAAAATCCTGGGAAACGGGGCTATTCACGGGAGAAACAGCTGGGGAAGACTGGGTTATGGAGGACCCTGTCCGCCCTCGGGGGTACACCGGTATTTTTTCCGCCTGTATGCTCTTGATGAAGTGCTGGACCTGGCGGTGGGATCACCCGCCGAATTGCTGAAAAAGAGTATGGAGGGGCATATTCTGTCCCGTGCCGAATGCATGGGGAGATATTCCAGAACCGGTGCCTGACCGGATATTTCTTCTTTTTCTCATTTTTTCTTTAATTTACTTCGGAATCGGATCAGATAAACAACTTCCGGAAGGTGAAATATCTTCGCGGGATAATTGTTATGCATTTTGACAGGGACCATAGACAAACCGGCTCCCGGTTTATTTATCCCGTCCTGTATATGCTGTGTTGCCTTTTTTGGAACATGCGTGCTTCCGGGCAACAGGTACGTTCTGCTGAACTGGCCATAGGTTTTGGTTATCCGGAATGGCTGCATGCCGGTGTGAGATTCAAAATGACAGAACAATTGAAACTGGGGCTTTATCTGGGAACCTTGCCTTCCATGTCGAAAACGCCACTCCGCATGCAAGTGGAAACGCAGGTTCACCTCTGGGGAGAAGAACGTGATCTGGAGTTCAGAAAATGGTATATACGCACAGGTATTTTGTATGGGGAAGACCCATTCGATGATCATTCCCTGAATTTTTTTGATTTTTTTTCGGGCTTTGGCCGGGAGTGGTTTTATGACACCGATTTTGGCTTTCAAATCGATGCAGGAGTTCATCTCCTTCCCTACGCGAGAAAGAAATATACATTTTTTCATGAGAGAGTCCCGTTCCGGATGATTCCCGGATTGAGACTGCATATATTTTACCGGTCGTCCAGTTACCTGAAGCAGCACCGGAGCAGATGAATAATGATGAATGTTATTTTTAAAAAGTTAAAAAAGTATTTCAATTCATTAAATATTATGAATTAATTTTTAAATTTAACTCGATGATATAATGCCGGAAGGGTCCATTGATCAAAGAAAAACGGTATTTACTCAAAAAAATAGGATAGTTGGTGGAAAAGATTTTTATCCGGGTAACCCCGGCCACAGAGTTTCGTTGAATCTTCCTGAAATCCAAACCGGAAGAAGTATACCTGAGGTATATGCAACTAATAAACCGGTTACATGGTCCTGTAATAAACGACATATACTGAATGAAATAGTTGTTTTTTATGCCCAACAGACATAAAATAAAATTAGTATATAACATAAGGCTGTAACAGTAAAATAGGTCCCCCATGTTTACTTCCTCCTCATCCGGAAAGTATCTGAAGAAAATCTTCTTCCTGCTGGTGTTTCTCATCTTTCCTGCCGGAATCTTTGCCCAGTCATACTATATCGATGAGTACGATGGGCAAACGGTCACTACCTGTTCCGGTACGTTTTATGATAGTGGGGGACGTACGTTTTTATGGTGGGGAGATTATAGTGCTAATGAAGATTATACGGTAACATTTTGCTCAGGTACGGGAAGTCCAATAATTTTCGATTTTGTTGAATTTAATACAGGAAACGGTGATATTCTGACTATTTATGATGGTCCGGATACAGGTTCTCCTATCATTGGATCCTATCAGGGTGGGTCCGGACCGGGTACAGTGATTTCTTCCGGGTCCTGTCTGACTTTTGTCTGGCACTCGAATGCATCACAAGAAAGAAATGGATGGGAGGCAGGGATTTCCTGTCAGCCTAATCCGATGACCAACGATGAACCCTGTAGTGCTATTGAATTACCAGTTGGCATTTCCTGTTCACCAGCTACATACACCACGGAGGGGTCCACCAATTCGGGTATTGATCCGGATGGTATCTGTACCAGTTATGAAACCTATGATGCCAATAGTCAGGATGTGTGGTTTAAGTTTCTGGTCCCTGCTTCAGGACATGTAATTATTGATACAGAACCTGGAACAATAACCGACGGGATTATGGCTGTATATGGGGGCGGTTGTGAAACACTTAACCTAAGTGATTTTATTGCCTGTGATGATAATTATTATGGAGCAAGGGGAATGTCTCGTCTAAATCTGCAGGGATTAACTCCAGGAGATACATTGTTTATACAATTCTGGTCCGTATATCACTGGCTTTGGCATCCAGTGCATGAAGGTACTTTCAATATTTGTGTCTATGAACCTTGCGCTACATTCGATGTAAGTATCGGTTCAAAGACAGATGTACTGTGCAGTGGGTTGGCTGACGGAACAGCCACTGCGAGTGCAACAGGTGGGCTGGAACCATATTCCTATCTGTGGGATCCCACCGGGCAGACAAGCCAGACGGCTACCGGTCTGTCGGCCGGGAGCTATACGGTGTATGTTACCGATGCCAATGGTTGCGAAGACAATGCCACAGCTGTGATCAACGAGCCCGATCCGATCGACCTTACGTTTACTAAAGTAAATGAATCATGTTATGAGGCAAAAGACGGGGAGATCGATCTGACCGTTTCGGGAGGTACGTTCCCATATACTATTTCATGGTCGGGACCCAATGGGTTTTCCTCTACGGATGAGGATATCCTGAACCTGGAGCCCGGATTGTACACGGTGAATGTGGTGGATGACAATGAGTGTAACGCATCCACCTCTATCAATATTGAAGAGGCCACCCAGATCAATGTTACCGAAATTTCAGCCAGTCATCGGGATGTAAGCTGCCACGGAGGAAGTGACGGACAGATTGAGGTTACTGCTTCCGGAGGAACCAGTCCCTATGAATTCTCCCTTGATGGTGTCAATTATCAGGGATCAGGATTGTTCACCGGACTGGCAGCAAACACCTATACGGTATATGTGCGCGATGCCAACGGATGTATAAAAACAGAAACGGTGACAGTGGATGAACCGGCAACTCCGCTGACCGGGAGCATTAATTCACAGACAAATATTGAATGCCCCGGATCAGCTACCGGCAGCGTTACCGTGGAAGGCAGCGGTGGTACTTCTCCGTATGAATACAGTATTGATGGCGGATTGAATTATTATAGTTCTGGAACTTTTGGGAGCCTCCTCGATGGTGATTATACCGTTACCATCCGGGATGCCAACGGCTGCCTGTATGATGTGCCGGTAACTATTACAGCCCTGGACAATACTCTGCCTGTGTTCGCCAGTACACCGGGAGATAAGATCGCTTCCTGTGATATCTCGGAATTTCCCCCCTATGCAACCTATGCTGAATTCCAGGCAGATGGAGGCAATGTAACCGATAACTGCGGTGTGGATGTATCATCCTTTACCTTGGTGAGTGAAGTATCTGATGGACTTTACTGTCCTGAAACAGTGGAACGCACCTATCAGATTGCCGACCTGAGCGGGAATACGGAACAATATATCCAGACCATTACTGTCAACGATGTTACTGATCCTGTCATCACCGGATGTCCTGCGGATATTGCTCAGGATACGGATGCAGGTATATGCGGAGCTTCTGTAACGTGGGCTGCTCCTGTTGCGACTGATAATTGTAATGTTGCCAGTTTTGTCAGTACCCATAACCCCGGAGATGTTTTCCCTGTCGGTACCACCATGGTTACCTATACCGCTACAGATAATTGCGGGAATACAGCGGTTTGCCAGTTTGATGTGACGGTGACCGATGCCGAGCCTCCGGTGATCAGCGACTGTCCGGCCGACATCGGACCGGTCGCCATGGATGCCGGAGCCTGCGGAGCCACCGTTATCTGGACCGATCCCACGGCCATGGACAACTGCG
>Ga0190344_1000093_pt1 | contig 59374 bp, 29 predicted proteins | sample 48721323_MG_FD_161662 | JGI IMG/M metagenome (GOLD analysis project Ga0190344, IMG submission 161662) | Hydrothermal vent microbial mat bacterial communities from Southern Trench, Guaymas Basin, Mexico - 4872-13-2-3_MG | ecosystem: Environmental > Aquatic > Marine > Hydrothermal vents >... | reverse complement strand
TTATTTATTTTTTGAATAACTCGTTATAATTTAGGTGAATTCAATGTCACTGAAAGCTAAGTAGTTGTTTTTTAAACTTATGTTAAAAAAACCTATTTGCTTGTCTGTGATTGTTTTATCAAAGATAAAAACGGGATGTTCCTTATTGACTTAGCCTGACTCTCGGCTGATGAAAAGGAGGTTTACAAAGTCAATCTGGTTGATCCCATTTTTATTCCACTTGACAGCTTACGTCAAAATGACAAATTGATATCTGTGACAAAAACGGTAACCATTTTTGACCGGAAATTGGCCTAAATCTAGCTCATTTTCATCACCCCTGCCAGACTCTGTTTGCAACTGAGTGGGCAACGTTTTTTTTTCGCTAAACAAAGTTCGTAACGTTACGGAGCCGGTTGCAAACCGCCTATGGCAAAAACCGGCTATGGCAAAAAAACATAGTCTCGTTTCGGGAATTTGTCCATCATTCCGGAAACCTCAAAAAGCTACCAATTAACTCTGCGGCATTTTTTCCAATTCCTTGAGCAACAAAGCTTCTGCCTCTGACTCTGACAATTGTTCTAGTTCGGCCAAAGTTGAGTCAGAATTCTCAAACTGCTTGTCCACGTCATCTGCTGATGGTAAATCTAAAACCTCCTGAATCAAATAATCAACCAACGCTTCAAGCGTGGGATAGTCAAACACGAGCGTTGAACGAAGCGGATGTTCCAAACGGGATTTAAGACTATTTCTCAATTCAACCGCCATGAGAGAATCTATTCCTAAATCAAATAACCTTTGACGGGGCTGTATCTTTTCAGGAGAACTCAATTCTAAAACGCGAGCAATTTCTGTGCGAACATGCGACATCAGGAGTGCCCGTCGATCTGTAACAGGCGCCTCCTCTAACTGTTTGAACAACGACGGCTCACGCGCCACTGATGACGGCGGTGCCGTTATTGTTACAGCTTCGAAAAATGGTGGTACGAGCTCTTGATAGAATTGCTGTAATAATATCGACCAATTAATTGGCAGTACCCCAACTTGGGGCATGTCCTGTCCCAACAATTCTTCCATGACTTGTAATCCGTCTTCGCTCGCTATGCTGCCCAATCCTTGCTTGGCAAGGCGACGCTGATCACGACTTCCTAATTCGGCTGCCATGCCCACTTCGGCCCAAGGCCCCCAGTTGATACTCAAGCCGGGTAGTCCCAACGCTCGGCGATGATGGGCGAGTGCATCCATAAAAGCATTAGCGGCCACATAATTTCCCTGAGCCGCTGAGCCAAGTAATGAGGCCATTGAGGAAAAAAAGACAAAAAAGTCCAGCGGAAGTTCTTGAGTCAAAATATGTAGGTTCCAAGCCCCCTCCACTTTGGGTGCCATGACTCGGCTAAAACGCTCCCAAGTCTGTTGTAGCAGTACCCCATCATCCAAAACACCGGCCGTATGAACAATACCCCGTAGTGGTGGCATAGAACTCTTAATGGTTTCCAGCACATTGGCGACATCCTCTTGACGAGACACATCGGCCTTGACAACCAACACCTGAACACCCGCCTGTTCCAATTGAGTGATTGCCGGTTGGGCTTTTTCTGAAGCGCCACGACGTCCCGTTAAGACAAGATGCCGTGCACCCTGTGCTACCAGCCACTGGGCGACTTGAAGCCCCAAGGCACCCAACCCACCCGTAATGAGGTAACTGCTGTCTTGACGTATTTCCTGTGGCTCTAAACCACGCTGGAGTCCAAGGCTTGCCTTGGACAACCTTGGCACATAACGAACCCCCTGCCGCCAAGCGACTTGATCTTCTTTATCGGCTGCAGCCTGTATCTCTTCAAACAGGACTTGGATTTCATTGGTATCACCCGCTGGCGCCAAGTCTAGGCGCACACAATGAATATCGGGATGTTCCAACGCGATGACTTTGCCCAGTCCCCACAACGGAGATTGTTGCACTTGTAAGGGGGACGTTTCAACGGGCTGTCCTCCCCGCGTCACTAACCATAATTGAGGAAAGCATTCCGCTTGGACGATGGCTTGAACCAGATGCAACACACTGCCACTTCCGAGAACTTGCGTATTTTGTAAAGCCGTTAGGCTGGCATCGTTCTCAAGTGTTTCATTGAGACTCCATAAATGGACTATTCCTTGGTAAGCTGATTGACTGTCTCCTAAACTCTCTTGGAACAAACGCTGAAAATCATCTGGTTCTGCGGGGTTAATATGGTAATGCGCCGCATTTTCCCTCACATAACTTGAACCGACAGAGACGAGTACACAACGCGCTCCTTGCGCTTCTAACAGTTCGGCTAATTGAATGCCAATGCCCTCGCTGTCAGCAAAAATCAACCACTGGCCTGATTTCCTAGTCTCTACTTGCTGAGTCAAGGGTTCCCGTTCCTTCGGTTGCCAAGCAATTTGGTACAACCAATGACTGAAATCCTTGGCAAGGCCACGCAACAGGCGTTTTTGATTCGCTTTTCGGCCTTCAATTCCAATGAATTCAGCTAGTATTTGTCCATTATTTTCAAAGAGTTGTATATCTCCAATGGGCTTAGCTTCCTCGCCTTCTTCTGCAGGCCGTAACCGGGCATAGGCCCATAACTGCGTGCTGGTTTCACCCTCACTCTGGCCTTCTCCCTCTAGGGAGAGAAGGTTACTAGGACGACGGTAAAATTTAAATTGTTCTATACTGAAGGGAATAAAGGTTTCCTCAGCCTCCACCTCGACAAGCGTCGCTAAAAATCCGAAGCAAGAATCAATCAGTCCGGGATGAAGTTGATACTCCTCGACTATGCCCGTCAGAACTGATGGCTGTTTTATTTTACAGAGGATTTCATTTTCCCCCCGCCGGATTGACTCCACCCATTGGTAGCTTGGGCCCAATTCAATTTGACGTTGCTGCTGAAGTTGGTAAAGTTCCGCAGCCGTTATTTCTTCTTGACATCGTGCCCAGACTTCTTTGGTAATTGGTAATTGGTCATTGGTAATGGGTAATTGGGTAGTGAGGATTTTCCCAGTGGCATGGGTTGCCCAAGCTTCGCCTTTGTCTAAGCTAATGAGTTTGAAAGATGCACCACCTAACACACCCCTCAATCCTCTCTCAAGATGGGAGTTTTCTTGGTTTGACTCTCCCACTTCATTTTCTGGGGTGATGACTAACTGAACTGTACGTTCTTCGTCATATGGAATGACTAACGCTTGAGGAAAAAATACCTCTTCTAAGACACACTCTCCCGCGCCAAAAGTCAATTCAGCGGCACCCAAGAGCAGAGAAAGATAAGTGGCACCAGACACGACGATCCTGCCAAAAATCCGATGATCCTCCAGAAAAGGCAAAGACTCAGCACTGAACCTAGACTCAAATAAAGTTTCTTTGAGTAGTGGCGACTGCAACTTTTTGTGCAGCAGGGGATGAAGTGCCGTTTCACCCGCGAGAGTGTTTTCAGATGTCCTACGACTTGATGTCAAATCCATCCAATAACGCTGGCGTTGGAATGGATAAGTCGGCAACATCACCTTGCGACGTGAATAATCTCGGTCAAAACTTGACCAGTTTACCGGCACACCGTGCACATACAATGTGCCTAAACTTTGGAGCAACTGTTGCCAATCCTCTTGTCCGGCACGCAAACTGGGGATCCAAATACCTACATCGTCTGGGAGACACAGACGGCCCATGCCCAATAAGGCCGGCTTTGGGCCTATCTCCAAAAACACTTCAATACCTTGCTGATAAAGTGTTTCCATACTGGCCGCAAATCTTACCGGCTGGCGCACATGACGACACCAATACTCAGCGGATTTCATTTCATCCGTGACAAGCTCGCCCGTGAGATTGGAAATAATGCCTATTTTTGGGGATGAATAGGTGATTTGTTGAGCCACTGGCTCAAACGCTGCCAGCATCGGTTCCATCAAGGGAGAGTGGAAAGCGTGGGAAACCTGTAACTTTTTCGTTTTGAAGCCTTGGGACTGCAAAGCCTCAGCGACGGCTTGTACGGCTTGGCTTTCCCCAGAGAAGACGATACTCTCTGGGCCGTTAATCGCGGCAATAGAGACTTTTTCAGTGTAAGGTTGAATGGCGGCCCTGACTCGCGTCTCATCGGCCATCACTGACACCATTTGACCATTTCGCGGCTGTGCTTGCATCAAACGGGCCCGTTCTGCAATCAGCTTGAGGCCATCTTCCAAGCTAAAAACACCCGCAATACAGGCAGCAACATACTCCCCTACACTATGACCCATAACAACAGTGGGTTCAATACCCCACGATTGCCATAATTTAGCAAGTGCATACTCTAGGGCAAAGAGGGCCGGTTGCGTGTAGGCTGTTTCATCCAATTTTGACTTTTTTATTTCGTATTTTGGATTGTCTTTTGGATAAAGTACTTCAAGTAATGGTCGTTTCAGATAATCGCGTAAAATTTCATTACAATGGTCAATGGTTTTCCGAAAAGTAGGCTGTGTTTCGTAGAGTTGCTCTCCCATACCAACAGATTGAGAACCTTGCCCGGTAAATAAAAAAGCTATTTTATTGGCATTCAGATTGTCTGTATTTTGGCTGTTATAAACACTCTCATCAGTATTATCACTAATATTTTTAGCTAATTTTTTCTTAATTTCTTCTTTTGATTTTCCGACAACGGCTAACCGATGTTCAAAATGATGCCGTCCAACATTCGCGGTATAACAAATATCCGCTATATCAGTCGTCTCGTCTGCTGAAAAATAGTCAACGTAGCCGGCCGCCAATTCCATTAAGGCCTTTTCATGCTGAGCCGATAGCGTGAGCATATGAGTAGGCCTGTCTATTTCGGAGGGCGGGTGTGGTGTCACTGGTGCTTCTGCGACGATAACATGTGCATTAGTCCCACTATAGCCAAAGCCGCTAATCCCTGCCATCCGAGGCCGATCAGAACGTTGCCAAGGCGTGGGTTGAGTCGGCACTTTGATCGGCAATTCGTCCCAAGGAATATGGGGATTGGGTTGGTTAAAATGTAAACTAGGCGGTATTTTTTCATGCAGTAGAGACAGAATCACTTTAATTAATCCCGCCATTCCAGCGGCCGGCTCTAAATGGCCTACGTTGGTTTTTGCAGTACCAATCAGTAACAGTTGGTCATCAGAATGCGCCTTTTTCATGAGATTCCCAATGGCTTGAACTTCAATCGGATCACCCAGAGAGGTGCCGGTGCCATGCGCTTCTATATAGTCTATGTCTTTTATGGAGAGATTGGCATTTTCCAGTGCTTGATGGACAACTTTTTGTTGAGCAAGCCCATTGGGAACGGTAAAGCCACTGCTTTTCCCATCTTGATTAACGGCACTGCCCTTCACAACTGCGAGGATGTTATCGGCATCATTGATGGCATCCGTCAGGCGTTTTAGCACCACAAAGCCGCACCCTTCTCCCCTCGCGTAACCGTTCGCTGAGGCATCAAAGGTTTTACATGGACCGTCAGGAGAAATAGCTTGCAGTTTAGAAAAGGCAATATGTATTTCCGGTGTTAGGATTAAATTGACACCCCCAACCAGCGCCAGATTGGATTCTTTCATCCTCAGGCTATGACACGCGACATGAAGGGCTACCAGTGATGAGGAACACGCTGTATCAATCGGCATATTGGGCCCTTCGAGGCCGTATGTAAATGATAGACGACCTGATGCCGTACTGAAATTTGTTCCCGACATAGAGTACGCATTTATTTTACTATGATCGCCCGAATGCCGATGTGCAAGCGCATAATCATCACCTGAGATACCAATAAAAACACCCGTTTGACTCTTTAAGACCGTTGATACCTCTATGCCGGCATTTTCTAGTGCTTCCCAACTGACTTCCAACAGCAGACGTTGTTGCGGATCTAATTGATTTGCTTCTCTTGGTGATATTTTAAAAAAGGTGGCATCAAAACGGTCAACCGGGACATTCAGGAATCCGCCTTTGGCAGTGTACATTTTACCGGGCGCGTCAATATCAGGATCGTAATAGGCTTTCGCATCCCAGCGGCTGTTAGGCACTTCGATAATGGTATCAATCCCGTTTTTCAGGATTTCCCAATATTTTTCAGGGCTGTTGGCACCGCCCGGAAAACGGCACGCCACGCCAATAATCGCTATGGGTTCGCGGTGGGCCGTTTCTAATTGGGATATTTTCGCTTCAGCTTTTTTGAGGGCAATATAAAGTTTTTTTAAGGTATCGGTTTCAGCCATTTATATTCAGTTGCTCAATTTTAAGTTATAAGTTAACAGTTATCAGTTAGCAGTGATTATGGTTTACGCGCTACAACTGCCAACGGATATTTTTTTAAAAATAAATAGGATTTCTTTTCTTTAGTCAGTTTTAGTCAAGTTCTTGGTTAATCAAAGCTTCTATATCTTCGTGGCTCAACTCTTCCAAATAGGCAAATTCCTTATCGTCCTGAGATTTATTTTCATCAAGCGTTGTGGTTTGCTCTTCCACATCGTTAATAGCATCATCACTAAAGGCAAGTACCTCAGTGGCAAGATATTCCACCAGATCCATAATCGTTGGATATGTAAATAGCAGGGTTGAGGGCAGTGAGCATCCTAAACTGGTTTGCAGACGGTTTCTTAATTCTACCGCCGTTAGTGAGTCCATCCCAAGATCGAAAAACCCTTGTTGCGCTTCTATAGGCTGGGAGGCATCTAAACCCAGTATGTTGGCAACTTGGGATTGAATATACGCGATTAAGTGAGTACGCCGCTCTTTGGCCGGTACAGATTTTAATTGTTCAATAAAATCAACGGTTTGCTTAGATACCGTCGAAGCCTTTGCTTGCTTGAAATGAGAGAAGAAAGGCGAGGCGGCCCATGGCGTTAAGATGAATTGTGACCAGTTGATGGGCACAACGCCAACTTGGGTAGCCGATTGTGAAAACAATTGTTCGAGTATCTGCAAACCTTGTTGAGGGGCTATGGTTCCCATGCCCTTCATTTCCATTCGTTCTCCTGCCTTGCGCTTGGCCGCTGCACCTATTTCTGACCAAGCACCCCAATTGATGCTCAATCCAGCGAGTCCCTGTGCCTGACGATAATAGGCTAAGGCATCTAGGAAAGTGTTCGCGGCCGCATGGTTGGCTTGAGCTTGTGAGCCAAGTAGGGAGGCGGCCGACGAAAAGAGTACAAAGAAATCTAGGGAAAGATGCTTTGTTAGCGTGTGTAAATTCCAGGCTGCAAACACCTTGGGTGCCAAGACTTTTTCAAAACGCGCCCAATTTTGAGAAGTAAGAACACCGTCATCCAGTACGCCAGCGGCGTGGATAATCCCTCGCAACGGTGGTTGAGAAGGCTCAATGTCGGCCAAAACTTGAGCGATTTGCTCTGATTGAGAAACATCTGCCTGAGCAACAACCACTGACGCGCCAGCCTCTTCTAACGCTTTTAATTGATTACTGACAGCCGGCTTGGCAGCACTGCGTCCAACCAGTACGAGATGCTTGACTCCATACTTTTCTACCATCCATTGGGCGATGAGTAAACCCAAACCCCCCAAACCACCAGTTATCAGATAAGTGCTATCAGCACGGAAAAGTCCCCCGTTGAAAGGGGAATTAGGGGAGTGTAACTGGTCTGTTTCCTTTTGCAGTGGGGATTCTGGCTGACGATAACGCGCTAGCCTCGGCACATAACGGGCGTTGTCACGGAAGGCGATTTGATCTTCTTTAGTCGGAGACCAAATTTCCTCAAAGAGGGCTTGCGCTTTATCTGCTTTATCTGCTTTTGTATCTGGTTCTAAATCTACTCGCACACAATTGAGTTCTGGGTGTTCTAAAGCAATCACTTTCCCCATGCCCCATAAGGCTGATTGAGTGAGGGTGGTAATTGGTAATTGGTAATCGGTAATGGGTAATGGGTAATTGCTAATGGGTGCTTGGATGGCGACCGGGGTTGCGCCTTGAGTGACTATAAATAGGGCCGGCGGTTCAGAAAAGTCGGCCTTGACTAAAGCTTGGACTAAGTGCAACGTGTTACCACAGCCGTCGAGTTGAGCTTGTTTTAAGTTCTCAACTGTCAGTGATTCTGCCGCCTCCACCGTGTCCAAGCCCCAACAGTGGACTACGCCACGCAAGCTGCGTTGATTGGCGCGAACCGTTTCTAATATCTGTTGATAGTCCTCCGGACGGTTTGAGTCTATCTTGAAGCTTTGCTCGTCTATTTGTTCATACGCTTTGCCTGAGAAGACAAGAGTACAATCCTCACCGTTGCCTCTAATGACTGTAGCCAATTGCTGACCAATACCTTGACTATCTGCGAGAATAAGCCAAAGTAAATCCCCACTAGCCGCCCTTTGAGAAAGGGGGGAAAGTGTTTGAGCCACAATCACCGTCTGGTGCAAAGCTAAAGCTTTGCACTCCATATCGGGGGATATGCTTACGGTTTGGGTAAATCCCTTTTCTTGTAATAATGTCTGCCATTGCTCAGCCGACAACAAGGGGTAGGATGGACGTAAATGTTGGTCAGTAAACTGCCACCAACCTTCAAGTAAACCAAAGGTTAAATCTAACCAACGCTGGCGAGCCGTGCCTTCCATCAGAACTAGCATGCCACCCGGAGCTAATAAATTGTGTATGTGTTGTAAAGTCTCACCTAAATCTTTGGTGGCGTGTAACACATTGGCCGCTACAATCATATCGTATTCATGCTCACCAAACCCTTGCAGCGCGGGTGCCTGTTCAATGTCTAACACTTGATAACGCACAAAGGGGTAATCAATGAATTTCTCCTGCGCCTTGGTTGTAAATAAGGAAGAGACATCGGTAAAAACATATTCAGTCCGGTGAGCCGGCAAATGCGGCAGAATGTGGGCCGTGGTACTACCCGTACCGGCACCAATTTCTAATAGACGCACACCACGTCCTTGAGGTAAACGGGCCAAAGCCGATAAGACCACTTTTTGTGCAATGGTATTCATCACCAGTTGCCCCGGTGAGTCCTGATAAAATTGGGTTAATGTGGTTAAATCCCCTTCGGGGAACAGTAATGGTATAGGATCACATTCTCCCTTAAGTACTTCAGCCAATTGGGCGCCACAACGCCCCAGTAAAGTCAATTCTGCGCTTGATGCGGGATATTGCGCTAACAGCGTTTCCATCAGCACCTGTGGGTATTTTATGTCAGGCACAGAAACGACTTTCCAGCCCGTCCCGTCTTGGGATAGAGCCGTTTCTTTCCCCGGTGGATTGCTTTGGGTTGGGATGGGAATAATGATTTGCTCTTCCGCCAGCATCTCCAATAAACGCCCCAACAGCCGTTGATGTTGACGGACCACACCCAATTGGGAGATTACCCCTCCCGTTGAGACACTCTGGTTAAGTTTCCATGTCCATCCCATATGTTGGAAGGCATTCAAGATAAATTGAACACTCAAAGCATCAAGTTGGGGCTTGAATGTTTCATAAAATGAGATATGGGCAACGGCATTAGCCACATAAGACTTGATTTCTGTACTAATTTCAGTGGGGGTTGGTAAATAATCGGTTGGTAACCCGAAACGCGCTTGGGGCAGCCATTCTACCTCATAAAGCCACTCTTGTAAGGACTCTTGCGTCACAGCCAGTAGCGCATTACGAGTCGCTTTTCTTCCCTCAAAACCCATAAATTCCGCAATAACTTGTCCGGATGTTTTTTCAAATAAACGTATATCCCCTACTAAGCGGTTATCATCCGATTCTGGGCGCAATTGGACATGAGCCTGTAATTGAAAATCACTGGGACGCTTCAGGAAATAAATTTTTTCTATGCTGAAGGGAATAAAGGTATCCGGCACAACCATTTCGACAGCAACGGCCAATAATCCAAAACACGCATCAATCAAGCCCGGCGGCAATTGATATTCTCCAGCGTCAGTCATATCGACTGGTAAGTTAATTTGACAAACCGCCTCCCCTTTTCCCCGCAGAATGGATTCAACCCATTGGTAACGGGGGCCTAAATAAATATGGCGTTCTAGTTGCGTCTGATAAAATTCTGCTGCTGTCACCGTCTGTTCGCAGCGATCCCAAGCGGCTTGAAAGCTGGTAACATGCAATGGTTCATTGGTAGTTGGTAATTGGTTGCTGAGGATTTTTCCGGTGACATGGGTTGTCCAAGCCTCGGTATTCGTGCCAAAACTGATCAAGTTGAAAGAAGCTTCGCCCGCATCATCGTTCTGGGTGATTGCTAATTGAACAGTGCAGCCTTCATCCGGGACCAGCAGCGCGTGTTGGAAGAATATTTCTTCTAATACACAGCCTTTGGTACCAAAAGTGATCTCAGTAGCCCCTAATATCAGAGAAACATGACTCGCACCAGATACCACCACTTTATCATAAACGAGGTGATCCGCTAACAAAGGCAGCTCATCGGTATGGAAATAGCTTTCAAATAAAGTTTCTTTGAGCAGTGGCGATTGTATTTTTTTATTAATTAAAGGATGAAGCTTTGCGTCGTGCGGCAAAAATCCTCTACGCGCATTGGGTATCTCAATGCAATAACGCTTGCGCTGAAAAGGATATGTCGGCAATCTCACCCGCTGCCGCTGGTAATCCTGATCAAAGCCGGCCCAGTTGACTGGGGCACCACGCACATATAATTCACCTAAACTTTGTAGAATTTGCTGCCAATCCTCTTGTCCATAACGCAAACTCGGCAACCAAACGCCCGCATTTTCGGGTAGGCATTGACGACATAAGCCTAACAAAGCCGGTCTCGGGCCTATCTCTACAAATAATACCTCATCACCTTGCTGATAGAGTGTCTCCATACTGGCAGCAAATTTCACCGGTTGACGGATATGACGACACCAATATTCAGGGGTGGTTATCTCCGCCGTGGCAAGTTCACCTGTGAGATTAGAGATTAAATCTATTTGGGGCGGTGAAAAAGTGATTTCTTTCGCAACTCGCTCAAAATCTGACAACATGGGTTCTATCAGCGGAGAATGGAACGCATGGGAGACTTTTAATGGTTTGGTCTTAATACCATCGGCTTCAAACGTACTTACGATGGCGTTGATGGCCTCACGTTGACCTGAAATAACAAGACTTTCAGGCCCATTGAAGGCAGCAATAGAAACCTGTTGGGTGTAGGGTTTTATAGCGGTGGCAACCGAGGTTTCACTGGCAAAGACTGTCACCATCTCACCCTCACGCGGTAAATTGTACATCAAACGGGCACGCTCGGCAATCAGTTTGAGGCCATCTTCCAAACTAAATACCCCGGCGACACACGCCGCAACGTATTCTCCTACACTATGTCCCATGACAACGCTAGGTTCTATACCCCACGATTTCCATAATTGGGCTAGGGCGTATTCCAGCGCAAACAAGGCCGGTTGGGTATAAACCGTTTCGTTGAGTAGAGCGTTATCCGCCCTTGAGTTATTATACAATACTTCAAGCAACGGCTTTTTTAGCCAAGGGCGCAGAATTTCGTCGCAGCGTACAATGCTTTGGCGAAAAGTGGCGTTAGTGTCATACAATGTGCGCCCCATGCCCACATATTGGGAACCTTGCCCGGTGAATAGAAAAGCGATCCTAAATTGGGTTCCCTCTTTCCCTGCAAATATTCCTCCCGTTTCCGTTCCTGCAATGAAGGCCGCTAGTTTTTCACGCATTTGCGCGGACGAACCCGCGACGACACTCAGCCTGTGTTGAAAATGGGAACGACAGGTGTTAGCCGTAAAACATACATCACCCAAATCCCTTTCCTTGTGCTGGACGGGGTTTGCAACAGAATCCGAAAGAGACTTTTCATAACGCCCGGCCAATTCCTTCAGTGCTGCCTCCGATTTTGCCGACAGTGTTAACAAATGCACAGGGCGATTGTCAGCACTTTTTTGTTCTTTATTCGGTGATTTTGGTGCTTCCTCCAATATCACATGCGCGTTAGTACCGCTGAAACCAAAAGAACTTATTCCGGCAATCCGCCGCTTATCTGCGGATGGTAACCAACGGGTCCGTTCGGTTGGCACCTTGACGGGAAATTCCTCCCAAGGAATACGGGGACTGGGCTGTTTGAAATGTAAATGAGGCGGAATTTCTTCGTGCTGTAACGCCAGTACCAGCTTTATCAACCCGGCCATCCCGGCCGCCGCTTCCATATGCCCCACATTGGTTTTTGCGGAGCCAATCAACAAGGGGCGATCTTGAGGGCGATCCTTACCAAATACCGCACTCAAAGCGCCCACTTCAATCGGATCACCCAGCGCGGTGCCGGTGCCATGCGCTTCTATATAATCCACTTGGTTTGGTTCTAAACCCGCTCTGGCTAGGGCTTGCTTGATAACTTGTTCTTGCGAGGGCCCACTAGGCACCGTCAACCCACCGCTGGGGCCATCTTGGTTAAGTGCTGATCCTCGAATCAAGGCTAAAATATTATCCCCATCAGCCAGTGCGTCTGAAAGGCGTTTGAGTACCATAACACCACACCCTTCTGCACGCACGTAGCCGTTGGCTGCGGCATCGAAAGTCTTACAACGCCCGTCTGGCGACAACATGCCGGCAGTCGAAAAATAACTACTCAGTTCCGGTGCCAGTATCAGGTTGACACCGCCGCTCAAGACGAGATCGGATTCTTTATTACGCAGACTCTGGCAACCAAAATGCACTGCCAATAATGACGACGAACAGGCGGTGTCAACAATCGTACTCGGCCCTGTCAACCCTAGCACGTAGGACAACCGTCCAGCGGCCGGACTCAAAAGTGCGCCGGTGCCCACATAAGCGCCAATTTTGGCGGGTTCTTGCATACCCAATTGACGCACAGCATAGTCAACCGTACTAATTCCCATAAATACGCCGGTCGAACTACTAAACAATCGGTCAGGCACAATATTGGCATATTCTAACGCCTCCCAAGCTACCTCTAGCAATAAACGCTGCTGCGGATCCAGTTGCAGAGCTTCCCGTGGCGCAATACCAAAAAACGGCGGATCAAATTCATAGACCTTTGTATTCAGAAAACCGCTGTCGCGGGTATTGATTTTGCCCTGTTTCGTCCAATCCTGATCATAGTAAGCCTCGACATCCCAGCGGTCCGCCGGCACCTCGCTGATGGCATCCACCCCGTCACGCAGCAATTGCCAATACGCATCCGGATTATTTGCACCACCGGGAAACCGGCAACCGATACCGATGATAGCAATAGGCTCAGTTCTGGCGTACTCTAAGGCCTTGAGCTTAGATTGCAATTTTTCTATGGCAACAAACGCACGTTTTAATCTCTGCGTATCGTTGGTTTGTTCTACAGCGTTTTTCTTCATGTTAGGTTTCTTAAGAGGCTGTTTTGGAAAAAATACAACCTGTTGATTTAAAATAATTATCTTTGTAGAGGCGAAATTATTCTCAATAATAAATCAATGAGTTACGATTTTTCCAAAACGGCTTCTAACTCAAAAATGGGTGTGTACCACTTATCCTACAGATTTTGAGTTGTCTTGCCGCTTTTGGTAAGGTTTCTTTGGAAGGCCCTGTTTTCTTTCTAACGTGAGTTCGACTTTAAATATCAGTGACTTATATAATTATTAATTATATAAACTAGTTATTTATAATGACTGTTAAATCAATCAGTTAAAAACTTCCGCCAACAAGCTTTACTGGCTCATTTCACTCTATGGCCCACAATTAAAGAGTTATTAACGTATTAATCTAAGGGTTTCATTGTCAAAAAAACTTTTTTAATCAACTAATGATTTTCAACCAATTGATTAATATCAAATTTATATAACTTATTGAAAAATAAGTCGAACTCACGTTTCTAGGTTAATAGCTTTTGTTAATGGCTTACCATGCCAAGATGTCTCAAACATGGCGGTTTTTTAGGGCCAGGTTGGCGAATTTGATTGAAGGCCCTATCGATAAAAACTTCTAAAAGGACAAGTGGGACACACCCTCAAAAATCCAATTCGGCCAGTTTGTCATCCAGCAATGCGCCTATTTCGTCATTTGACAGTTCTTCCAGTTCTATCGAATCCTCTTCCGGTTCATCAGCAGGTTCAGTTTTACCCCCATGCGATTCTTCGGATAATTCCAAAACGTCATGGAACAGGTAATTAACCAACGCTTCGATGGTGGGATAATCAAATACTAAGGTGGCACGAAGTGTTTGTCCCAAGCTTGCTTGGAGACTGTTTTTCAGTTCAACCGCCATCAGGGAATCCAATCCCAAATCAAATAATCTTTGCCGGGGCTGTATTTGTTCGACGGCACGTAGCCTAGCCACTTTGCCGATTTGAGAACGCACATGCCCAAGCAGTAAATCTCGTTGTTTTGAAGCCGGTGTCGCTTCAAGTTGTTTGAGAAACTGCGATTGTTGTTGCGCCGACGAGGGTTTTTCAGATAGCGGTTTGAAGGCGTCGAAAAACGGCGGCTGGGTGTCCTTTTGGAATTGTCGCAAAAATTTCGACCAGTTGACCGGCAATACAGCCATTTGGGCGGTATTTTGTGTTAGCAACCGTTCTAGTACTTCTACTCCCCGTGTTGGGGCTATATTGCCAATTCCTAAATCTGACCAACGTGCTTGATCGCGGCTATCCAACGCCGCGGCCATACCGATTTCTCCCCAAGGCCCCCAGTTAATGCTTAAGCCCGGTAATCCCAAGTCACGTCTATGCTGTACCAAACCATCCATAAAGGCATTAGCGGCAGCATAGTTCCCTTGGCCCGCAGCTCCCAGCAAAGCGGTGCTTGAAGAAAAACACACAAAAAAGTCTAACGCGATATCCTGCGTCATGTTATGCAAATTCCACGCACCCGCCACTTTCGGTGCCATTACCCGACTGAATTGTGCCCAGTTCTGTCTTTGCAGCAGGGCATCTTCAAGCACCCCGGCCGTGTGAACGACGCCCCGCAAGGGTTGGGCGGATGCCTTGATTGTTGCAAATACTTGGGCTATATCATCTTGTTTGGATACATCCGCCGACATAACGGTCACACGGGTGCCGGCTTTTTCTAACCGGTTAATCCCGTTACGCGCTGTTTCTGATGCGGTGCTGCGTCCAATTAAGATCAGGTGTTTTGCGCCTTGCCCGGCCAGCCAATCGGCAACTTTGAGTCCTAAACCCCCTAAGCCGCCGGTAATTAAGTAACTGCCATTTTCTGGTATTGGCAGTGCTTGCCTACTTTGCTGATTTGTCCGCGCTAGTCTGGCGACATAGCGGGTATTTTGCCGGTAGGCAATCCGATCTTCTGTATCTGTCTGCCAAAGGGTTTCAAATAAGTTTGATATTATATCTGAATTTTCTGAATTATCCAAATCTACCCGCAGACAATGTAAATCAGGATGTTCCAGCGCGAGCGCATGTCCCAATCCCCATAAGCTGGCTTGTTGTGCTTGTAGCGGGTAATAAGACGCGGCGGCGGTGTCTATTGGTGGTTGTGCGCCGCGAGTGATTAAACTTATGCGGGGTGGGTTGTCCCATTCGCTTTGTGCTATAGATTGGACCAAATGCAACACGCTACCACACCCAAGTATTTGGGTGTCTTGCAAATCGTCGGTATTTGTGATTTGGGTAAACGCCGTATCCAGACTCCAGAGATGTACAATGCCACGGCATGGTGGTATGTCAGAGGCAAAAAGACTGTCGCGCAGCAAACGTGTAAAATCTTCGGGCACTGCCGGGTTAATAGAATAGTGTTCCGCTCCCAAGCGTTGGTATGTCTCACCGTGCGAAACGACTACACAGCTTTCCCCTTGCGCTTGCATGCGTTCAGCCAGTTTGGTACCAATACCTTCATGATCAGCAAAAATCAGCCAACTGCCCGGACTATTTTCCGTCTCCGGCTCTTTATCCCCGATCTCTTGTTCCACGGGTTGCCAAGTGATTTCATATAGCAAATCACTGAAATTCTGTTCTAGGCTACGCAGCAAGGCGTTGCGGCTGCCTTTTCTGAATTCCAGCCCAATCGCCTCTGCAAGGACTTGACCGGTTTCGTCGCATAACCGGGTGTCCATAAGCAGTTGTTCTTTGTCCGGCGTTGCTGGTTTCCTGAACGTGGCGTGACACCATAACTGCGCTGCGGGCTCAGGATGCCGGTAATAGGCGAACTTTTCCACACTAAAAGGCACGAAAGTCACGTCTTCTTCTGCGGACACCGTGAGGAAAAAAGGTTGGAAGCAGGAGTCAATGAGGCCAGGATGCAATTGATATTCTTCCACATTTTCCACACTTTCCGGCCATTTCATACGACATAATATCTCGCCGTCTCCTTGCAAGATTGAGTCTACCCACCTGAAATCAGCACCGAGTTGGAACTGATGCTGTTGCATGGTTTGATAAATCGCCGTGCCCGGCATTTGTTGCTGACAGCGGGCTTGCAGTGCCGGTAGGGATACGGGTTCTGGTGGATGTGCTTCGGTCATGATCACGCCGCTCACATGCTCTGTCCAAGCATTGTTTTCGGCTGGATTTTCGGCAAAGCTGATAAGTTTAACCGTGTGCTGGGAAGATTCATTTTCAGGTGTTAACAACACTTGCACTGTGCGTGTTTCTTCAGCCTGAATTATTAGGGCTTGGAGAAAAAGAATATTTTCTAGCACACAACCTTTGTCTCCAAAACTCAGTCCGGCGGCCCCCAGCAACATGGAAATATGACTTGCGCCCGGTACGATGAGTTTTTCAAAAATAACATGATCCGCGATAAAAGACGGATAAGTGGCGCTGAACTGCGTTTCAAACACGGTCTCTTTAAGCAGGGGAGACTGTAGGGATCGATCCCATAAAGGATGCAGGGCTGCACCGGATTCGCGTTGTGCCCGGGGGGGTGTGGTGGTTTTAATCCAATAACGTTGCCGCTGGAAAGGGTAAGTTGGCAGGGGTACCCGCCGGCGCGGATAATCCCGATCGACGCCGGCCCAGTCCACGGGCAGATCATGTAAGTATAATGTCCCTAGACTCTGAAATAATTGTTGCCAGTCCGGTACGCCTTGACGCAAACTGGGAAGCCAAATCTTTTCAGCCTTTTCGGCGGCTTCTGGCAAACAATAACGACCCATGCCTAACAAAATGGGTTTTGGCCCTATTTCCACAAAGATTTGATAACCCAATTGCCGTAGGGTTTCCATGCTAGGGGCAAATCTGACCGGCTGACGTATATGATTAACCCAATATTCTGGATTTGACACTGCGGCCGTCATATCGCCGGTGACATTGGAAATTAAGTCAATCTGTGGGGCGGCATACGTGATTTCACCGGCAATTTGTGCAAACGATTTGAGTATCGGCTCCATCAACGGCGAGTGAAACGCATGGGAAACTTTTAAATAAGTGGTTTTAATACCCTCTTTTTCCAAGCCGGCAACAATCGATTTGACCGCCTGACGCTCCCCAGATATCACGATATTCGTTGGCCCATTCACGGCAGCCATAGAAACCGTTTTAGCGTAAGGCTGAATGGTTGCCTTCACCCGTTCTTCATCCGCACGCACGACCACCATTTCACCGGCCGGTGGCAAAGCTTGCATTAAACGTCCCCGTTCTGCAATCAGTTTCAGGCCATCTTCTAGGCTAAAGACACCCGCGATACAAGCGGCCACGTATTCGCCTACACTATGCCCCATCACCGCATCGGGTTTTATGCCATACGATTGCCATAATTCAGCTAACGCATATTCTATAGCGAATAAGGCCGGTTGGGTGTAAGCGGTTTCATTCAGAGAAGAAGCCTCTGTCGCCGGGGTTTGATAGAGAACTTCAAGCAATGGTTTTTTTAAATAGGGGCGCAGGATTTCATCACAGTCATCTATCGTTTGCCGAAAGCGGGGCTGAGTTTCATACAATTGTTGTCCCATGCCAACATACTGGGAACCTTGGCCGGTAAATAAAAAGGCTATTTTTGGAGCGGAGTGTTCGGGGATTTGCCCATGCATCAATATGGGACTTTCCTCTTGCCCGGCAACAAAACTCTCCAGTTCTTCACGGATTTGTACAGCAGAGTCAGCCACTAAAGCCAACCGGCGATCAAAGTGAGTGCGGCCGGTCTGGGCGGTAAAACATAAGTCTCCAAGCTGCGTGGCGGTATGGGCATTGAGATAAGTCACATAAGCTTGTGCGAGTTCTCGCAAGGCCTCATCTGTCCGGGCAGACAGCGTTAACAGATGGTGGGAACGCTCTGGTATTTGTTCAGGCCGTGAGAATCGAGGTGGCTCCTGCAAAATAATGTGAGCGTTGGTGCCGCTGAAACCAAAAGAACTCACGCCGGCTAGACGTGGCTTATCTGGCTGGCTTTCCCAAGGTATCCCTTCCACAGCAATTCGTGCGGGAATTTTATCCAAGCTCATAAGCGGATTTAGGGCCTTAAAATGCAGATGTGGCGGAATATAATTGTGTTGCATGGCTAACACAATTTTGAGCAACCCCGCTAATCCGGCCGTCGCTTCGGTATGACCAATATTTGTTTTGACCGATCCGATGAAAAGAGGATTATCGTTTGTCCGATCTTCTCCATACACGGCTTCTAGTGCCTTGACTTCCACCGGATCACCCAAGGATGTGCCAGTGCCGTGAGCTTCCACATAAGATATGTCAGCGGGCGGTATCCCAGACAACGCGTTGCGGATAACCGCTTCTTGGGCAAGTCCGTTAGGGGCGGTCAAACCGTTGCTAGTGCCGTCCTGATTAATGGCCGAACCGCGTATGATGGCTAAAATGTTGTTTTTGTCGGCCAGTGCCTGCGGGAGTCGTTTCAGCACGACCGCCGTGCAACCTTCACCGCGCACATAACCGTTTGCTGAAGCATCAAAAGTTTTGCAACGCCCGTCAGGGGCTAACATGCCGGCACGGGAGAAAGTGATACTCAGTTCCGGAGAGAGCAACAGATTCACACCAGAAGCAAGTGCCAAATCGCATTCCCGGTGGCGTAGGCTTTGACACGCGAGGTGTACTGCAACGAGGGAAGACGAGCAAGCGGTGTCTACGGAAATCGCGGGGCCTTTCCAATCGAAAAAGTAGGCGAGGCGACCGGCTGCAATCGACGAAGAATTGCCGGTACCAAAATAAGAATCATAGTCTTTGGCGGCGTTTTGTTTAATTTGCAGCGTCTCGTAGTCGTGCGAAAAAATGCCGGTAAAGATACCAGTCTGGCTACCCTCCAACGCGGCCGGCGATAATCCCGCCTGTTCCAGCGCTTCCCAGTTGACTTCTAGTAAAAACCGCTGTTGTGGATCCATTCCCTCCGCTTCTCTGGGAGAAATTCGAAAAAACGCCGCATCGAACCGGTCAACGTGATCCAGAAACCCACCGGCATTTGTTGATATTTTGCCGGGTTTTTCCGGTTCTGGATCATAATAGCGGGTATTGTCCCAACGATTTTTAGGGACTTCACTAATGGCATCAATTCCATCGCGCAAAAGTGACCAATAAGCCTCTGGATTATTCGCCCCTTTTGGAAAGCGACATGCCATGCCGACAATGGCTATGGCATCGTCTGCATGAGAGATAGTGTCAGCCAATAGCGCATTTGAGTATTCTTGTTCCCAGATTTTCTGGCTTTCCGCCGCCGGCTTATGTTGTTCGTGACTTTGTTCGTGACTTTCTCGTGCCTCTGTGTGTCCCTGAAAATAACGAGCAATGGCTTGCGGTGTCCCATATTGAAAAAAGAAACCTGGTTCCAATTCCACCTCAAAACTGCGGCTGAGCAATGATCTGAGTTCTAATAAATCTAAAGAATCCATGCCCATTTCATTAAGGGGCCATTTGGGTGAATAATTGGTCAAGCGCCGGCTACCCATGATAGAGCGAATGGATTGTTCAATAATACCCAGCAGATTTAAATTTTCTGTCTTTTTATCTCTCTCCGGCTCCCATGTCGGTTTTGATGTGGTACGGGCAACTTGGCGGTGGTGAATATCGTATTCAATCAGAACCCCATTACCCTGATTATCCACATCTTCTGAGCGATAACCGTAGACAATTCCTTTAATTTCAGCACCGTGGGAATGATGAAAACGCAGAATGGGATCGTGGTAGCGCCCCTGTTCATCGCATTGCCGGATGTAAGTTTCCATCGGCATATTCGTCTGCTGCACATAGTTTTTGCAACGTGTCACTCCTGCTACACGCTCTATCCCACCTTTCACAGCACAATATTGCAGCATGAACTCTAGTAATTGATCACCCAATCCCAAGTGCTGCATGTCGGGGAAAATATTGACAGTAATTAACTGAACAACCGGACCATTTGATGTATGTAGCGATGGAACGGCAGAAAAAGTGACCGTTTCCAAATCCTGGGTGGCAGAAATGCGTTGAGAATAAATAACGCCTACGATCAGGCCGTCCATTTCCAACACACATTGCCCTTCTGGAAAACGTTCCAGCCGTTGTAGAATAACTGCCTCGGAAACTTGTAAAGGTGCTTGCCAACAGGCTTTTTCCAGTTTGACCAAGGCGGACAAATCTCTTGGATGGGCATGACGGACGGTATAAGGCCGTTTTTCAAACCAGTTCAAAGTAATCCGGGTGAACGGAAAAGTTTTGGGATAATATCTGGAAAATTCATGTTTTGCAAACAGGCCAGCCTCAGCCGCTGCCATTAGAAAAACATCCGCTTCCACCAAGTTTTGCATGGAAAAAGCTTGGCAAGCATCAAAATGTAAACTTTCACTCTGTTCCAAAAATGCATGCACCGTGGCCGGCTCAAGGCAATGCACTTCCAGAATAATTAGGCCATGTTTGCTTGTTACAGAGGCCCAACGTTTCAAATGTTCTGTAAGGCTTTGCACCATGGCTGCTGGTGGGATCGCTTGGCCGTTTGTGTCTACGTAAACCCCTTGGTACGCCAAGCGTGTGCGATCATGTGTGTTTGAAAGGTTTGCCGGCGGAATATAAGGCCGATCATGGTCAAGAAACGAACGAATATGCAAGATAGTTTCAGGATCATGAATACCATGATCGGCTAAATCAGCTATCATTCGTTCTGGATCGCCAACATCACCGTGGAGTACACGATGGGGTATCTCAAATAGTGTACGTGCTGTTTCCACCAAAGCTTCTTGATTGTAATCCACTCCCAGCATAGTAATGGGGTGTTGATCTAATACCTTTCCTCGTGCAGACTGAGTGCAAATCGTTTTATATATTCTTTTTAATAGGCTCCCATCCCCACAGCCCATATCTGCCACATATTTTGGTTGCTCTTCATAAGGTAGGCGATTAAAAATCGTGAGGATAATTTCATCTACTTGGGTAAAATATTTATCGTGTTGAAATCCGCTGGCTAATACGTTTAGAGTACGATCAATATGGGCTTCTCCCCCAAACTCGCCTCTTTTAAAGACTGTGTGGTGTGAACCAAACAGCAAATCAGGCATCTGCAAGAGCATGGGAGTATAGGATGCTGTAACGCCGGTAATTAGGGCGCGATCCAACATAAATTGCCCCACGCGAGTTAAGGACAACTCACCTTTTTCCGAATGCGCCCAGCCTTTATTGACAAAAAACTCGGACAATGCTTCACGAATCGGCGGATTCAAATTTGAGAATAAGGGTTTTTGTGCCTTCGTTAATACTTCCTGACGTTGGTTAATCGCAAGTAAAATAGGTACAACTAAAACGCCATCCAAAAAATCTGCAACGAGTGGTTTGGAAACCTGCCAGCCTTGACAGGAACGTGCGATCCATTTGCAGAGCAGTTGTTCCCCTTGTTGGCTTTCCAGTAAATGGGCTAGAGGTAGGTGAAACAATTCAAGAATATCTTCAGGAATATCACGGTGACTTTCCGCTTCTTCAGTCAGCATGTATGCACCCGTGGCATCCCGTAACAACCAGCCTAAAGATTGTAGCAACCGCAAGGCGACCTGTAAGTGGCCGCTATTTGCACCCGTGTCAGCAATTATTTGCTCTAGGCTCGTGTTTCCCTGATGTTTCAGTTGCTCAAAAAAACCCTTATTCTTGCAAGCCAAAATAACCGGAATAGCTACAAACCCGTGGGCATAGCGATTAATAACATCTAACATGATTCTATTTTCACTTTACTTGTTATTTAAATTATGATTTTATTTATTACAATATTTAGGATAGTTTTCTGCTCCTAAAAACCTACTCGAAGTTGGCCATTAGGTGATTCGCTCTCCGTTAATGCCTGATTACTCAGTTTGTAACTGGAGTCCTAGTTGAACAGTCCCAACCGTTGGCACTCAATCCGATTGAAGTCGTTTCGTGCAACCAAGTATTGTCATTTTTTCCGGCAGTCCGCTTGGGTCAAATTTCAACCCCAAAGCGAGGCTTGAGACTGAAATTTACCAACCGTCAAAATCAATACCCAGTACGAGAAAACTTTTCTCATCTGAGTCAACATGACCCAAGCTTTTCATTATAGGATCACTTGCTCCCATTTTCAAGTGGCAATTGATTTTTCCAAGAGATTCTATTCATTTGACTATATATATATAGATTTAAATAGAAATTAAGCAACAGTTAATTGCTCTATGCTTTCAGAGAAATAACATAACATTTTAATTACAAGCATTGGGATAAATCCCAAGGCTAAAAGCTTTCTTCACCTAAAGGTGACTAAACCCAGCCTGTTAGTCAATGCCCTTTGACAAAAAACGTGTAGCCACCCAGAACGTAGTGAAACCCACCCTACATGCTCTTAACTTAATGGCATTGAGCCTGTTAAGTCGGCTTCAGCCTCCTAACGCTTTTAGCCTTGGGATTTTTAAAAGGCGTGAGGGCTTAAAAAATTGTTCATAAAGTCTAACCTTTTTTATAGACTTTTGTCTATAAATGTCTATATTTTTATGGACTATAAAGGATGAAAGGGAGGCTTTAATTAATTTCTTTTAAATCAATGATTTGTATAAAAAATGAGTGATTAATATATAAATTCTATAACTGATTAGTATAAAGTCGAACTCTCGTACTAGGTTTTATCTATTTGGGAAGTTTTTCTAATTGTTAATTAAAATGTATCGGCCACAGCGATTTTCACTGATAGACGCCTTGACAAAATAAAGTTATTGAGTATTCAATCAGTTACGTCTAAAAGGCCCAGGCAGTTATTTGGAAAGTTTAAAAAAAACTCAATTGGTTAGTTTGCTGAGTGCGTAAGTCCTATAGACTTATGTGATTAGTGCTTGACATAAAACCCATTTTGATGTCATTAAAAAGGTCTGTCATGAATGAACGAAACGCCTATCGTTGTGAAGGAAATTCGTTCGGAATGAACGAAACAACCGGCAAACATGTTTTCGTTTCGCACCCGTATATTTTTTTTTGCCCTTGGTACTTGATTTTTTAAATTGACACTGTATATTGTATGACATAGTCAATAGCAATTGACTACCTTGTTTAACTTTAACATTTACGGAGACATCTAATGGCAACTGGAACTGAACTTGCTAATCCTACCGTAGCCGCTTCTGCTGGGGGGGTTAAAGGCTTTATTATTGCTCATCCTGTGGGTGTGGCGGTTATTGGTGGTGCGTTGATCGCTGTGGGTACTTATTATATAATGAAGAAATTTTTGGCTAAAAAAGAAGAGCCGGTTCCTGCTGAATCATAAGATAAGTGCATGGACATAATTAATAAAGTACTATCTTAGCACGGGAATCATTTTCTCTGAATCCGTTTTTTATCGATCCAACTTTTGCCACTTTTTAATCGAAAATTTTATGCCTGTTCTCGCGTGGCGATGAACGAAGTTTGTGACAGTGTGCAGTATACATACGCACACTGTCATAAATGATCTCTTGTTTGATATCCGTGACACACCCACCCCTTCTATAACACCAATGCCATATCGTGTCGGGCTTTCCCCTTGGGATTGCCCCTACCAAACCTTAGGCTTAACTTAATGGCATTGTTCTATAGCACTCTCCTACCTCCTCAACTAATCTTTACCCACAAGTAGGACTTTATAATTGTGACGTAAACGAATAATTAATTGTGAATTGTTAATTAAAACAATGGTTTAACGATTAATGATGCCTTCGTTCACAATTAACAACGCTTCGCTGAGGTTCACAATTAACTTTGCCACTTTTTAATCAAAAGGTTATTGGTGGTGCCTTGATCGCTGTGGGTACTTATTATCTGATGAAGAAATTTTTGGCTAAAAAAGAAGAGCCGGTTCCAGCCGAATCATAAGATAAGTGCATGGACATAATTAATAAAGCATTATCTTAGCACGGGAATCATTTTCTCGGAATCCGTTTTTTATCGCTCCAACTTTTGCCACTTTTTAATCGAAAAATTTCTGCCGGTTCTCGCGTGGCGATGAACGAAGTTTGTGACAGTGTGCAGTATACAGATAGCAATTCTATTGACAACTATTGACATGTCAACAAATGAGCCAACACTATTAATAGAAGTGGAGTATCAGCCCTTTATCCCCTCGCCTAATGAAAGCTTAGGGTAACATTAATGCTTGAGAGTCCATTTTTTTGACGTGGAAGGCTAACCACATCAAGCACGTTTATTCTATAACATCCCCCTATCCCCTCAACTAATCTTTATCCACAAATCGGACGGTTCACAATTAACTTCGCTTCGCTGAAGTTCATAATTTTCAATGACTTATCTACTTATGGGTAAAGATAAGACCCCCTCAAGGGCTACTCTATGCACATAACTATTTAAGCAGAATATTTTTCTATCTATTTACGCGCTATTAAGTTGGGCTACGAACGACTTGTGTGCATAGAGTAGCCTCAAGGGGGGACTGCCGGGTGCCGCGACGAAACCTCAAAGAGACTTGGTTTCTAATTATATCCCTTATGCAACTAACTCTTTTTTTAACCCGTCCAAACAAGGCTAAGGCGATTTCTGATAAAAAATCTACCCTAAACTACATGCAGACTGAGACTATTCCTTAAAGGGATAGTCTCAGTGAGAGAAAATTCGGTATATTCTTTTCAAGAAATCACCTAAAGGTTTGGACGGATGCCCCTTTTTATTCATTCTGAAGCTAAAGCTTTGGACATCATACTGAAATAAATTAGTGGCTTTGGCATGTTGTGCCCATGCATTTACATACCCGGCAGTGTGGTCAGATCACTGATATTAATATTCTTTCCAAACTCACCGCCGGCAATGAGTGTGCCCGTTTTAAAACGGAGTTGGGCTATCGCTTTAGCCAACTGTTGCAGACTGTCCACTAATCTGATCTCTGCTTCAGTGAGCCTCTCTTCAATATCTAGCAAACTGAAAATGGTATGGGGATCACTGACCAGACTTTGATGAGCATGCTCAAATTGTTTTAAAGCCGGTGAGTAAGAATCGACTGCTTTTCCGGCTTCCACCGCGACTTTCAGGCGACGCATCAGTACGCCAGCATCTACCTCAACGTTCACCCCAATTTCCCTCACCAAGTTTTTCGTCTGAATAAGGCTCATCTGATGGGCGGCATTTGCTAAGTCACGATTGCCTTGAGCAAAATTGTTACCCAACGGGTAGGTCAATGTGAGTGTGGCCCCCCAATCCGCACCACGAGTCTCACTGGTCAAGGAATCAGTATAACGCTCAAAACCATCGCCCAATTCGATGCCGTTGTAGCCATAACTCAAACCCAAGTCGAGTTGGGGTAGCACATCTCGCCTTGCTTTGGCTAAATTCGTGGCCGAGGCCTCTTGCTTTAATTTGGTTGCTTGTATATCGAAGCGCTTTTCCAAGGCCACCGCTTTCCATTTCTCCTGCATGGGTTGCCGCTCAAGCGTTGCCAAAACCTCGCTCCAATCCAGTGGAAAGTCTTCAGATGGCTCACCAAGGTTAGCTACCTGTCCAGAGGGAATGCCCATGACTATAGCCAGAGCGCCTTTAGTGGTCGTCACCTGTTCAGTCGCCGCGAGCGTGTTTTGCCGCTTGGTGGCCAAATAACCTTTTAGGCGAGAGATTTCGGCAGTATACTTTTGGTAAACCCGCTCCAAACTTCCTTCCCGCCGTTGAAGAGCCGCTCCCGTTTCCGAATACCACTTCTGAACCCGTTGCTCTGCTCTCTTTTGAACTTTGAGCTTTTCTACGGCCGCTTTGTAATCCCAGTAGGCGTTGATAGCGGCCAGCAAAAAGTTTGATATGTCATGGTAAAATTGCAGCTCGCTTGCCTGACTCTCTAGTCGTGCTGCGGTTTCGTCAGCCGCGGCTGAAATGCTGCCCCGGCCCTTGAGTAAGGGAAGAGTGAGATTAAAATTGGCGTGGGCGACATTTAGGGTGTCCGGGGGACCTTCAGGATTAGCGCGATTGTCTGTTCGGGTAATACCAACACTCAAAGTGCTACTAATGCCGGTTCTGAAATTTTTTATCAATACCCCGGTGAGGTCTTGGGTGTCCTGATCAGCACCTAGAACCGCCACGGCGGGTCTATTCTCTTTGATATCAGCAACCACAGAGGTGATGAAGTCAAATGCCCCTCTCTGCATCCGGTAACCTGCCCGAGAAGATTCCACTCCCATCATTCCCATCTGGATATTGGGGGAGTTCTTCAAGGTAATGAGGGCAACTTCATTTAAACTAATTGGTCCCCCGGGAAGTGTGAAGTTGGCATTCAGCTCCCCTGTCGGTTCCGAATAGGGTGTTTGGGCAAGGGCCGAGTGTGAGGGTGTCATCATAAGCCCTAAAACCAATGGGACGGTACGCAAGAATGGCTTTCGCCTCTGGTTATCACTCAAACTATTGTTCATCAAGCAAATTTCCTTTTTTATTTTATTGACTCGAAGCTCTTGCAAAACCTTTTAGCCTCAGAATAAATTCTGAGGCTAACAGCTAAAGTACCCTAAAGGGCACTCAATAACTGATTTAGTAGGCTGATACCGAAAGTAGCTCTTAGCCTTAGAATTTATTCTAAGGCGATAATGAAAGCCAGAGGCTCACTCGTTAAAGACATTGTCACATTCAACGGATTTACAAGTAAGTGGAGTGTGACCTCCATTTGATGTACTTTTCTTCCAAAGCTTTAGCTTTGGACGGAAATTAGACAACTGACTGTCAATAATCACGTAAATTTTATGGCTAAAGCTCGAAGAACTTTTGAGGGCCATGTTGTCATTTGAGTGACTTCAAATTTGATGAAGGCCCTCTTTCGTTCTACTCTCGATTAGAGCTTTTCTTCTATCGATCTGAAATAGTTTCGTCGGGTAGAGCGAGTACATTTGATGTACTTTTCTTATCTGCTTTGGCTTTGGCTGGCTTTCCGAAGCTAAAGCAATTAGACTTAAGTGTCAATAACCACGTATTTTTTATGGCTAAGGCTCGAAGAACTTTTGAGGGCCATGTTGTCATTTGAGTGACTTCAAATTTGATGACGGCCCTCTTTCGTTCTACTCTCGATAATAGCTTTTCTTCTGCTGCACGAACGTCCAATCGTTTCGTCGGGTAGAGCGAGTACATTTGATGTACTATTCTTCCGATGGCCTTCCGAAGCTAAAGCTTTGGACGGAGATTAGACAGTGTCAATAACCCTGTAAATTTTAGGGTTAAAGGTCGAAGAACTTTTGAGGGCCATGTTGTCATTTGAGTGACTTCAAATTTGATGACGGCCCTCTTTCGTTCTACTCTCGATAATAGCTTTCTTCTGCACGAACGAACGTCCAAGAGTTTCGTCGGGTAGAGCGAGTACATTTGATGTACTTTTCTTATCTGCTTTGGCTGGCCTTCCAAAGCTAAAGCTTTGAACGGAAATTAGACAACTGATTGATTTTATAGATATTTAAAGTTTTTCAGTCACATCAAGTCAAGGTCACACTCAGTAAGTGCCCTGACGTGAAAATTGATGTCCAAGCACTTATGTCGCTTTTTATCATCATACCCATCGCAAGATGACCGATTCATTTATATTAACAAAAGTTAACAATAGCACTCATAAGAGTGGGTGAATCTACCACTGAGTACCGAAAATGGGAGATAGCCGCTTTATACAATCTGAATTCGCTTGGGGAAACGCTTAGCAAATAGATTGAGACTTGCGGTAAAACCCGTACAACATTAGACTTGTCCCTAAATAAACGTAACCCATTTCCCTTTCACAGAGACTTAGATTAATAAAAATAATGGATTTAGCTTCACCTACAACTGAAATGAACGTACAGCAACCAGATACTTGCTTTAGAACGGAAGGCAATTTAAAGAACCCTCCCCTAAATGTCAATAATTTTTTTCTGCAATGAGTATCGAGCGATTAATCGCGTCGATTTATTATTAACGCGAGTTCGGCTTTTCTTGCTTGTTATATAAATATTATGTGAATCAATTAGTTGATTGCAATTAATTGATTAAAAAGGTTTTTTTTTAAAACCCTTAGATTAATACGTGAATAATCCTTATTTGTGGGCCATCAACTGGAAGAAGTAAGTACAGCTTAGGTGTTTTTTTTTAACTGATTTAATGAGGTCATTATCACTAAATAATTGATATAACTAACAATTTTATAACCCATTGATATTTAAAGTCTAATTCAGGTTATTAATATTTGTGATTATTTTAGGACTTACGCATTGACATCTGAGCAATTTCATGATCCATTTTAAATACAAGGCATTACAAATTTTGTTTTCGGTCAATTTTGACAAGTTTAATCGTTGGTAACATTTTCATAACCTTATGATATTTATCATGAAAACAAAAAATGGCGTTTGTCAAGGCGTAAGTCCTAAATAAGTTACAAGTCAATTTCGCGTTCTTATTTCACCTCACGGTGAGTTGGGTTTTGCGAGTACCCTAAATAGATATCGGTGTCAAGATAGCAATTCTATTGACAACTATTGACATGTCAACAAATGAGTCAACACTATTAACAGAAGTGAATAAGGGAGTATCAGCCCTTTATCCCCTCGCCTAATGAGAGCTTGGGGTTGCTTATTAAAATAAGCTAAGTTGTTGATCCAAAACAGGAGAAGTACTATCCGTCTGCTTTTTTATGCGTCTAAAGTTGCTTTTCTGAGGGTTTTTTTTATTCAAAAAACTAAATCGCTTGGTCGGGTGTAACCATTCTTTGACTTTTGAACCAACCTTCTTAGCAAGCATAGAAAACGAAAAACTAGCATCCGTCTTTCTCAGGATGTTGTACGCTCCATTTGCATCTGCGTTTAAAAGTGTTCCATTGCCAGTTTTGTACAAGCCTCGCTTGATTCGTTTGCCACTAAAAGTGTGTTTCTTTTTGGTATCCGGGTTGTAGTACCGTTTAGGCATTTTGTCACCATCAACAAAACTCGCTTTGCTCGTATAGCTCTCGTTTGCCACTATCAGTTCGATACCGTGTGACCCAAGTTTGTAACCTAATTTGTCTACAAACTGGCCTAGAGATAAGTTCACGAAGTTCTGATTGGTTTTTTTACCCAAACTGATGTGGTCAAGTGATTTAGCCACATCACCAACAACGACTTTTGAAATACCATTATCAACGCAAGTCTTTACCACTACATGGCTTGCTCGGTGCATGTAATCATTAACAAACGCATTGCGCCAATTAGTCAAACTTTGGAGTTTTTTCGACCACTTTTTACCTCGCTGTTTTTCAAGTTTTGATTGCATTTTAGCCTTACGCTTATTGTAATAAGCGTTGGCTGATTTTAGTCGTCTACCATCAATAATGAAAGGTTTGACAATGCCATTAGTCACACAAGTTGCCAAATTGTTCAGGCCTAAGTCAATGGACATTACCTTATCATTTTGGGGTACTTGTTTAAAATGATTTAGGTCTTCCTCATAAACAAAAACCGCATGAAAAGCTCGTGGTTTGGGAATAATCTCTATTTGTTTAATGAATTGGCCCACCAATTGTTGGGGTAACTTGATTTCCAAGTCTTTTTCCAATGTAACGATGTCACCCTTTATTGAGAAAGCTTGGTAATCATAAACAAGATTATCATGCAGGTTTCGTTTAAAATGAGGTGGTCTTGGCTTACCTTTGTACTTGTTGGGATTCTTTTTAAAATCCGTATTGGCATTAAAAAAAGACTTGAAATTCTTATCAACACGCCTCAAAATTTGTTGAGCCACTTTCGATTTTAGAAGCCGGTAATTAATTTGACCTTCAAGGTTTTCAACCTGCTTCATGGCTTTATCGGCCTTTGTGGGTAGGAAAAATATTTCCCGGTCGCTTCAAAAGCTTCTTTTAAAGTCCACAAAGTCTGGTTGTAGAGATTCTTGGCGTGATGAGTCAGTTCTTTTAGCCGTTTAAATTGAGGCTTTTTTAAGCCCCTAATCTTTACCTTCTGCGCTCGCATCTAACACCTCAATGGCACGCTTTACACGCCTTTTTGAATAATGTTTCATTGAAAAACAATGAATCAGCGTGATGATTAAACTGAGCAAAGCTCCGTTACTTCGTTTCGTTCATTATCTCCTCATTATCTAATTTCTCGTTAGCATGACCATTGGCCACAATGATTTCTGTTCCAAATTTTTAAACCAAGTATTTAAAGAGTCCAAACCCAACACGGCTTTCACTCTCTTTATAATTTATAAAGACCTTTTCAACCTGTCCATTAATTACGTTCATCAAGTAGGGCAAAGAACTGTTTTCGTTTTTCTTGCATTAATGCCACTTATATGTCATAAAAAACCTTTACAATTTTTATGCCTTGTGCTATAAAAATTAAATGTTTCAATTTGGCGTACTAAGTCTGCCTTTTGTTTTGAAGTCGAAAAACGCGCATAAATAACATTCAAATTACGGCGTTTTTTTCCAACATAGCCATAAACATCAGAAGCATTATAAATAGAGTAGCCATTAGGTTGTTTAGTGACATTTGTTTTGCCTTGTTTTACCAGCCTACTTAAGTGGGAACGTGTGATCCCCATATTAAAGAACATCTTTGGTTTTCATGGAAGCGCACGATACCCACACTTTATTGATATGTCAATAGTTATCAATAGTTTTGTGTACTATACCCATTGCGATAATTAACCGGGCAATCGTATCAAGGCTCTATAAATAACAAGGCTTTACGGCTGCTTCAAAAGGCGAGGTTGAGCGTTTATTTCAGTTATCACTGTTCACTGAATCGCAGTTCAAAGCGTTTTTTGAGATGACAACGCCTTGATATTTAGAGATGATTCATGCGATTGCCGGGCGTAACTCCTCATTTAAGCTATGTCAACATTGGTTGTTGTGAAAAAGAATGGTGTCGCCAGTATTGCGGCGGATACGATGACTTGCTTTGGTAGTAATAAGCAACAGGCAAGTTATGATGCCCATCCCACTAAGATACAATGCGTGGGCGATTCTTATCTTGGTTTGGTGGGCAGTGCCGCTCATAATCTCGTCGTGGAAAGTATCTTTTCGCGTGACAAGAAAGTGCCACGATTTCAAAATCGGCTGGAGATTTTTGAATTTTTTCGCAAACTCCATCCGCGCTTGAGAGAGGAATATTTTCTCAATCCAAAAGAAGAAGATGATGATCCCTATGAGTCTAGCCAAATGGATATGTTTATTGCCAATCGTTATGGCATTTTCGGCATATACAGTTTGCGAGAAGTTTTTGAGTATAAAAAATTTTGGGCGCTAGGTTCAGGGGGAGAATATGCCCTTGGTGCGATGTATGCTGTCTATGAACATTTTGATTCTGCCGAAGCCATCGCACGAGTTGGCGTTGAAGCGGGGATTGAGTTTGACGATGGCACGGGCGGACCAATTAACTCTTATTGCGTTGATTTAACGGAAAAAAACTAATACTAACGTTCTCAATGTTTCTTTCTCGTCTAAGGTTTGTCAATTTATAGACTTTTAGAAAATCACTTTGCCTTATCTTGGCAAAATCGGGGGCCGATTACGCTACGCATTGGTACCTGTTGAGAATAAATTATTTTGATGACAATACTATGGAATTGATTGAATGGTAAGGTCTTGAGCGTAGTATTTAGCCGCTTGTAAATCTTTCCTAACTCCAATACCATTCACTTAAGATATACTAGTGCAGGATCGAGCCAATTCCCGTACCACCCCGCCAACGGCTAAAGCCGTTGTCTGAAAGCTAAAGTCCCCTAAAGGGGACTTAGGGCCATACTTTCATTTGAAAACATTCAAAATCTTTTATGGCCCTCAAACAAGATTGTTCAAAATAGCCACAAAAATATACCGTAATTGTGCGCGACAGATGGCTAGATTTAGACGAGTTTATGGCTTTTTTGGTTGAAAACTCTCCGAAATGAATTTTAAGAGATTTTATAAATGATATCATTCACATTCAAGCCTTTCAGGGTTGAGGCCTGATATTGGTTTCCTTTAGTGTAAGCTGGGGCGTCTCGATTGCAACTCCTTCGGGGTTGAGGCCTTTTTGAGATTGCTTTCCTTAGGTGAAACCTCGCTGCCATTCATTAAGTTAAGCAACAAAACACTTACAAAAAGTATAACTAATGAAGCGCGATAGAGGGCCATAACTCAATTTTAAAACATATTTTATGGCCCTCAAACCAAAAACATGCAAAAAATAGGTCAATAACATGGGCCCGTGTATCACTACTCTGCCAAACCCGACGAGTTGTTTGCGTGAGGCGATAAATCGCCTACTACAAACGAAACGGTGAGGCGATAAATCGCCTACTACAAACGGGGGCCTTTTCTTTAATTTAATGATTCAATAAATTATACAATTCAATAATCCCCGTATTGGCCCGAGAAATATATGAAGACAGCACCAACGAATGGTTAGCAAACAAGCCAAACTCCGAGCCGTTTAAAATCAGAGGACTCCACACCGCTTTTTGGGTGGTTTCTAATTGTATGATAACTTGCTGCAAAATCATCGCCGTATTTTTCTGTTTCAACAAGTCTTTAAAATCAATTTCTACCGCACGCAGGAAATGAATTAAGGCCCAACAGGTGCCGCGTGCTTCATAAAACACATTATCCACCTCCATCCATGGCGTTTTTTCTTCGACTTCAATGGGCCGCCCGGCGTGTTCATCCTCGGCTTCGGGAGCAACATTCATGTTCATTCGCTTTTGTCCGACGCTGGCACTTAAGCGTTGAGACAGGCTGCTTAAGCGTTTGATCACGTCTTCTAGCCAATCACGCAAATTATTGGAGCCGACTATAAACTGTGCCGTGTTGTTTTTGGGCGCGGCTAACCGGTGTAGGTACTTCTCAATTAAAGCAATACCCTCTTGATACTCATCCTCGCTTGTCGGCCAAAACCACGAATCATTGTCGGTGTTAAATTTTGGCTCCGCCTTGGCTAAATCTGGATCTTCAGACTGGGTGCTGGAACGACTGATGTCATTGCGTAAGGCCTTGGAAAAATCGCGCACTTGTTGCAAGACTCCCCATTCCCAACTGGGCATGTCGTCGATGAAGACGCTAGGCGGCATGATATCGTTGGTCGAATAGCCACCTGATTTGTTCAGCAATGTGTTTGCGACTTCAATCAATGTGTTAGTCGTGATATAGCCGGGTACCAATTTTTCGTTGTAACGATCGGCCCTCTTTTGGGCGGCCGCTTGTACATCGAAGAGATTGGGGCTACGATTCCACCATAGCCCAGTTAAAAACATCAGTACAAGCACCGTCAGCGCAATCAGGCCGATAGCCCGTGCCAATCCCATATTTTTGAGATTGTCGGAGTGGTAGAGTGCCGCGATTGGTTTTAATAACGAATCATTTATCAAATTGAAAATTTTTCCAACAGGTGTTGGTTTAGTGGATTCATCAGTCATTATTTGTTTCCTTGAAATCCAAGGTGTGTCCCACTTGTCTTTTTAGAAGTCTCGATGGGGCCATTAATCAAATCAACAGAATCAATTCGCCAACATGGCCCTATATTAATGAAAAATGAAGAATGAAGAATGAAAAATGAGTTTATCAATGATAAGTATCTAATTTTTATATAATTTTTTCTAAAAGTACCGGTTGTCATTTTCACCGATTTGAAGTACGTTCCGTCTAAAAAAAAACGCGTTGGAAAAACATCATTTTTCACTTTTCATTTTTCATTATGTATGGTAAGCCATTAACAAAAGTTTACCAAATCAATTTGAATGCCGAGTCCTCAAAAGAAAGCTTACCTTTAAAGCGGCAAGACAATTCAAATTGAAAGGATAAGTGGACACACCCGAAATCCATTACTTTACAGTGATCAGTGTAAAGTGATCAGTGTAAAGTGATCACTGTACAAACTCCGTCAACTTAAGTCGCTAAAGCGACTACAAACTTAAGTCGCTAAAGCGACTACTACAAACTTAAGTCGTTGAAGCGACTACAAACTTAAGTCGCTAAAGCGACTACAAACTTAAGTCGCTAAAGCGACTACTACAAACTTAAGTCGCTAAAGTGACTACTACAAACTTAAGTCGCTAAAGCGACTACTACAAACTTAAGTCGCTAAAGCGACTACTACAAACTGACTACTACAAACTTAAGTCGCTAAAGCGACTACTACAAACTTAAGTCGCTAAAGCGACTACTACAAACTTAAGTCGCTGAAGCGACTACAAACTTAAGTCGCTAAAGCGACTACTACAAACTGACTACTATAAACTTAAGTCGCTAAAGCGACTACTACAAACTGACTACTACAAACTTAAGTCGCTGAAGCGACTACTACAAACTGACTACTACAAACTTAAGTCGCTAAAGCGACTACTACAAACTGACTACTACAAACTTAAGTCGCTAAAGCGACTACTACAAACTGACTACTACAAACTTAAGTCAATTCATCAATCATTATTTGTTTCCTTGAAATCCATCACTGATCACTGAATAACTGATCACTGTATAACTGATAACTGATCATTGAACAAAAAGATGTCTACGCAACTTAAACTTATTAATGATGATATAACCACATTGGCAGTCGATGCTATCGTTAATGCCGCCAATGAATCTTTACTCGGTGGGGGTGGCGTTGATGGCGCGATTCATCGGGCGGCAGGGCCGCAATTATTGGTAGAATGTCGCACACTCGGCGGTTGCCCCACTGGGCAAGCGAAAATTACCAAAGGTTATCAGTTACCTGCCAAACAGGTTATTCATACCGTCGGCCCCGTTTGGCGCGGTGGGCAAAATAATGAGGCGGATTTGTTGGCCTCTTGTTATACCAATAGTTTGAGGTTGGCTTTAGATAATCAGTTGAAAACCGTGGCGTTTCCGGCGATTAGTTGCGGCGTGTTTCGTTATCCTATTTTTGACGCAGCGATCTGTGCGGTACAAACAACGGCCGAGTTTACCACCGCTAACCCCGGCATTGATACGGTTTATTTTGTCGCGTTTGGCAAGGAAATTGATGATGCTTATCGAAAGGCATTGTCTAAACTGAGTTTATGATTAATGATTAATGAGTAATGGGCAATGGCGAATGGAAAATTACCTATTATCTATTACCTATGCGAATTAAGGGTTGAATTGAATCAAAAAAAATCACTGAATTATAAAAACATCTTATTGAGAAGTGATTTAATAAGTCTTTGTTCATTCTTCTTTTTTCATTTTTCATTCTTAATTCGCATTACCTATTACCACTTTTTGGAGTCTGATCTTAATGAGTCAAAAAAAACCTCGTAAACATTCTGCGTCTCGTTATCTTATCACTGGTATTTTGACGGTGATACCCATTTGGCTAACTTGGGTGGTTTTCAATTTTCTGTTCACTCAATTGTCTAAAATCGGTACACCTGTGGTGCAAAAACTGGCGGAAACTTCACCGACACTGTCTGAGTGGCTGGCCCCCGATTCTTGGTTTTTGCAGATTCTTGCCGTGGCATTCACGCTTGTCGCACTCTATTTGTTAGGTTGGATAGCGACGCTTGTGATTGGCAAACGTCTCATCAGCATGTTTGATTCGATTATGAATCGGCTGCCTTTCATACAAACCGTCTATGGTTCTATTAAGAAACTCCTTTCGGTGTTACAACAGAAGCCAGAGGGTGCTCAGCGAGTGGTTCTTATCGATTTTCCTTCACCACAGATGAAGACGGTAGGATTTGTGACGCAGATTTTGACGGATGACGATACGGGGCAGAAACTGGCCGCGGTTTATGTGCCTACCACACCTAATCCTACCTCTGGTTATTTGGAAATTGTGCCTTTGGAGAAAGTGGTTTCGACGGATTGGACAGTGGATGAGGCTATGACTTTTATTATTTCAGGGGGTGCAGTGGCACCCGATCATCTGAATTACGCTAAGGGTGTTGATAACATGGAAAAAGCCGATTAGCCGATAAAGGGGCAAGGGGCAAGAAGCTTGGGGAAATGGCAAAGAAAAAAGGACAATTTTTTGGCTTCAGCCGGGGAGCGATCCAATCCGTTTTTTTGGGTGTGTCTTACTTGTCCAAGTAGCAAGTTTTTATCGATAGGGCCATCAATTAAATCAACAGTTCAGGCTAAAGTTTCGCTCCGCGAAACTTTAGCCTGAACATCAATTTGACAACATGGCCCTCAAAAGAAACCTTAAGGTTTGGGCAGCAAGATAACGATAAGTCTGTAGGACAACTGGGACACATCCTTTGTAACGCTGGCGCTTCGCTTGCCTCAGCCAGGGAGCGATCCAATCCGTAACATTTTCGGCTTCGGCGTGATTTAATAAGACATTTTGGACTTGGTTAAAAACTCCGTCTAGCGAAGCGAAAACCTCCGAGTAAGGCATACTCGGAGGTTTTTAATTCCAAAATTATTTAGATGAAAAACTAGAGTTTTTGCATAAGTCATTTCGAGCGAGAGGGAGAAATCTTATACTGAAAGTACAACTTCTTTTAGGAATAAACGGATTTTTATATTCAACGTGGGCATAAGGCAGGATTTTTATGACGGGTTATTAATATATAAGGCGTATTAATTAAAGCTAGGGGCAACGCCCCTAGAGGTTTTTCAAAAAGTCCAATTTTTTTCCATCTTGAGTATAAGTTTAATATTTGAATTGAAAATATGCTATAGATTTTCAGAAAATTAATTTCAAAACAGCCAACAGCTAAAGCAGTTGTCTGAAAGCGAAAGTCCCCTAAAGGGGACTAAATAATTATCTTAAAATCGATAGCTTGCTAATTCAATCCCTTATTTCATTTTCACCTTTTTCAAGTACGTTCCGTCTATCTGGCACAAAATATTAATATTTCTCCCTATAGGTATGACTTTCATCAAATCGTTTTTGGATAGTGCTGCAATGTGGGTGATAAGCTTATTTCAAGGCTCATAAATAATTAATGATTAATGATTAATGATTAATGATTTATTATTTATGTTTTTAAAATAATAAAACTGAAGCGGAATAAAAATTGGTTCAAGTTTTAGAACCCGTTGGAGCCTCCTTTTCACCTCCCCAGGAGGAGCGTGAAAATAGGTACCCGTGCAGGTATTTTCAATAAATATAACAACGACTTTCGTCTCCAAAGTTCCTTAAAACTCTGGCACGGGTACTTACAAACTTTAAGTCGCTAAAGCGACTACTACAAACTCAAAAATTCTCACAACGACTTTCGTCTCCAAAGTTCCTTAAAACTCTGGCACGGGTACTTACAAACTTTAAGTCGCTAAAGCGACTACTACAAACTCAAAAATTCTCACAACGACTTTCGTCTCCAAAGTTCCTTAAAACTCTGGCACGGGTACTTACAAACTTTAAGTCGCTAAAGCGACTACTACAAACTCAAAAATTCTAACAACGACTTTCGTCTCCAAAGTTCCTTAAAACTCTGGCACGGGTACTTACAAACTTTAAGTCGCTAAAGCGACTACTACAAACTCAAAATTTCTAACAACGACTTTCGTCTCAAAAATTCCTTAAAACTCTGGCACGGGTATTTACAAACTTTAAGTCGCTAAAGCGACTACTACAAACTCAAAAATTCTAACAAAAAAAACGACTTTCGTCTCCAAAATTCCTTAAAACTCTGGCACGGGTATTTACAAACTTTAAGTCGCTAAAGCGACTACTACAAACTAAAAAACTTTTGTTGACCTACTTAAAATTTATGCCAACAAAGCAATACTCTTCTTCAACTTTTTCAACGCGTTGCTTTCAATCTGACGAATCCGCTCCGCTGAGACTTTATAATGTTTAGCCAATTGTTGCAACGTGACTTTCTTCTCGCTCAACCAGCGTTTTTGCAAAATGTCTTGGCTGCGGGCATCTAGTTTTGCCAAGGCTTTGTGCAGTTGCATAAGCCCGTGTTCTTCCCAGTCGTTTTGTTCAACGATGATGGCAGGATCGTAGCGATTGTCTTCTAAGTAACCCGCCGGAGAGAGCGTTTCCGTTTCTTCATCATCCGCATCTCCGGGGGCATCAAACGCCATGTCGTATGAGTTTAAGCGTAGTTCCATTTCCCGCACATCTTTAGTGCTCACGCCTAAATCTTTGGCGACTTGTTCAATTTCATCTTGACTCAACCAGCCCAAGCGTTTTTTCGCACTACGCAAGTTAAAGAATAACTTACGTTGGGATTTAGTGGTTGCCACCTTGACAATACGCCAGTTGCGTAAAATATACTCATGGATTTCTGCGCGTATCCAATGCACAGCAAACGATACCAAACGCACACCGACACCGGGGTCAAAGCGTTTTACCGCTTTCATCAGGCCAATATTGCCCTCTTGGATTAAATCCGATTGTGGTAAACCATAGCCTCGATAGCTGTGTGCAATATGCATCACAAAACGCAAATGCGACACAACCAGTACGCGAGCGGCCTCAAAGTCATTTTCATTATGCAAAAGTTGAGCAAGCTTGCGCTCCTGTTCAACACTGAGCATCGGAATGGTTTTAATGGCTTGGGCATAGCCATCGAGGTTTGGCCCCGGTACAGCGAGTTGCTGATTTAAGCTTAATGCGTATGACATAGTTTTATTTCTCCCCAGTATAAATCTTGCGTCAATCGATGCACGCGAGTTGCCGTGCTTATCGGGTAACCATTACTTAATCAGTCTCACATCATTCCTGACTATATTGGTAAACTATTATGAGAAAGTCAAGTAATTTGGTATTCTTATATTGATTTTTAAGGACTTAAAGTTATGTGTCAACGTCTCAATGTGCTACAAGATTGGTTACAAACCGATTTAGACATCCACGCTCCGAAGCCTGTGGCAATCACAAATGATGCCAGTTTTCGTCGTTATTTTCGGGTGGCGGTGAATGGCGTTTCGCATATAGTCATGGACGCGCCGCCCGATAAAGAGGATTGTGGGCCGTTTATCGACGTTGCCCAGCGTTTGCGAAAAAGTGGCTTGAATGCTCCTCAAATTATAGCAAGTAATTTTTCGATCGGCTTTTTGCTGTTGACGGATTTTGGGTCGCAATTGTATTTACCGGCTTTAACTGAGGATCGGGTTGAAAGCTTGTATGGTGAGGCTTTGAAGGCTTTGGAGGTGATGCAAACTCGCACAGAAAGTGGCGGCTTGCCGTTATATGATCATCATTTGTTGCATAGAGAAATGAATTTGTTCACTAATTGGTTGCTCGGCAAACATCTAAACATATCGCTGTCAGAGGCCGAGCAAGCCCTTATGGAGGGGTGTTTTGAATTATTAAGCAGCAACGCCTTGGCGCAGCCCCAAGTTTTTGTCCACCGTGACTATCATTCGCGTAATTTGATGGTTGTTCCTCAACATAATCCGGGGATTTTAGACTTTCAGGATGCGGTGAAAGGCCCGGTGACTTATGACTTGGTGTCGTTATTGCGAGACTGCTATATCGCTTGGCCTCGTGAACGGGTTAATGGGTGGGCAAAAGGTTATTATGCACAAGTGCAACCGGCGGGGATTTTAAATGGTGTCGATGAGGCGCAATTTTTACGTTGGTTTGATTGGATGGGCATACAGCGGCATTTAAAAGCCAGCGGCATTTTTGCTCGCTTGTTTCACCGTGATGGTAAAGTGGGCTATCTGAAAGACATCCCTAGAACGTTAAATTATATAGTCGAAGCCGGTGCTGACTATCCAGAGCTTGCCTTTTTATATGAATTGGTTAGCAAGCGAGTGTTACCGGCTTTTCAACGCAGTGATCAGTGAATCGTTCACAGTTTTCAGTGAATCGTTCACAGTAATCAACGTGAGTTCGACTTTAAATCTCAATGAGTTATGAAATTATTATTTATATCAATTATTTAGTGATAATAACTTTTAAATCAATCAGTTAAAAAAAAGCCAACTGGCTGTCCTGATTCATTCCAGCATAAGGCCCACAAATATTCGGTCATTAACGTATTAATATTAAGGGTTTTATCTGAAAAATGTTTTAAAATCAATTAGTTTAAAACAACTATTTGATTAATCTATAAATTATCTAACTTATTGAAAAGTCGAACTCACGTTAATCAATGATCACGGAAAACTGATAACGGATAACTGAAAACGGAAAACGGCTCACTGAAAACGGATCAGTGATAACTGATAACTGAAAACTGAAAACTGATCACTGATAAGATAATATGCGAGCGATGATACTTGCAGCGGGGCGGGGTGAACGAATGCGCCCGTTGACGGATACCACCCCGAAACCGTTACTAAAAGTCGGTGGCAAATGTCTGATTGAATACCATATTGAACATTTGGTAGCGGCGGGCTTTACGGATATTGTGATTAATCATGCCCACTTAGGCGAACAAATTGAGCGCACATTGGGCAATGGACAACGTTATGGGGCGCGATTCTACTATTCTCCCGAAGGCACGGCGTTAGAAACGGGCGGCGGGATTTTCAAGGCCTTGCCGTTACTAGGCAAGGCCCCATTTTTGGTTGTCAATGGTGATATTTGGTGTGATTATCCCTTTGCCCCGTTGCGCCGCCCTCTTTTCGGGCTTGCCCATTTAATATTAGTCAATAATCCCGAACATCACCCGCGAGGCGACTTTTGCATCGTCAAGCACTGCGTCTCTCAAGACGGCACACCGCGCCTGACGTTCAGCGGCATCGGAGTCTATCACCCTGATTTATTTAAAGATTGCACCCACGGCCGCTTTTCCCTAGTTCCCTTATTAACCAAAGCCATGCAAGCTGGAAAAGTTAGCGGCGAACATTACCAAGGACAATGGATAGATGTCGGGACACCTGAACGCTTGCAGCGATTAGAACAAATGTTATTAACGTGAGTTCGACTTTTCAATAAGTTATATAAATTGATATTAATCAATTGGTTGAAAATAATTAATTGATTAACAAAAATTTTTTACGATTAAACCCTTAACATTAATACGTTAAACCTACAAATTGTGGGCCATAGAGTGAAATGAGCCAGTAAAGCTTTGTTTTTTTAACTGATTGATTTAAAAGTCATTATAAATAACTATTTGATATAATTAATAATTATATAACTCACTGATATTTAAAGTCGAACTCACGTTATTAGCCTAATAAATTGCTCAGTGCCGGACTTAAGTTCGTAACCGTTTTATTTCTGGTCGGGCCTATAACTAATACATTAAGTTAAGTAAAAACAATGAGTTACAGTACAACTCAATTTTGGGTACTGTAGTCAGAATAAATTGACAAAAAGAGGAGTGCAAGGCTAACCTTGCACAGATAGGATTCAGTCGTCGGCGACAAACACACTTTTTTTTACTAAGTAAATCAAAGCGGTTGTCTAAATCAAAGCGGTTGTCTGCTACACTTGTTAGAGGTGCTGTGCGTTGTTTGAAATGTGTTCACCTTGCGAGTTGTTTAGACGACTTAGGAGTGCCACCCAGTAACCGTTTATATCAACTGAGTGGTGATGATCGTGAGGGATAATATTCTATCCGTATAAATGACCAATGGCGGGTAAGTTTTCGCTTTATTGAAGAGCCGTATAACGTTATAATTGTTAATTCTCATTGACAGGTTAGTTTTATGAATAGTTTACCTAATGACACAAAACGCGAAAGTTGTCCAACCCATCCAGGGGAGATGTTAAGAGAAAAATTTATGCCGGAGTATGATTTAACGGCCACGTCTCTTGCTGACGCGTTAGGTGTATCACGCAAGAGTGTTAGTGACTTACTCAATGAACGCCGTGCCTTAACACCGGCAATGGCGCTACGTTTAGCCCGTTTGTTTGGGAATGGCCCAGAATTTTGGTTAAATGCACAACAGGCCGTGGATTTGTGGCACACTGAGCAAAAGTATAGAGATAAATTGGCTCAGATTCAGCAAATTCATGTCAATAAAGGAGCTAGCAAAACGTAGAGATTCCCTCTCCCTTGAGGGAGAGGGTTAAGGAGATGGCTAGTTACTAAAAACAACAATGCTATGGTTTAGCTCTCACTTATGAATGAACAGAATCATGTTGAGGTGTTTCATTCTGTCAATTCTGAAATTCCGTTAATTATGATTCAGAATATCAATAAATATTTGGGGGGTTAAAAACCTCCCTCCGAGGCAAACCTCGGAGGTTTGCCTCAAGATTTTTCTGAAAAACTCTAGCTATTTTGGACAATGACTGATTCGACTGAAAGGGCATAAAAATTGGACTCTTTTAGGCATTTTGTGGCTCTTATGCGAGTGTTGTGTTGAATTAAAGGCGAGAACTTTAGCTAGGCTTTTTCTTACAGAAGCAGCGACAACGTATGAGGGACTAGGAAATTGGGTAAATTTAACTTAGGCTCAACGAAAAAATAACCCATTTCGCCGCCGATCTGACTTGATTGATTCTCAAGGAATAGACTGCACACCGTCATAAGTGATCTCGCACAGCTTCGAGCCTTCGTTCTTTGCGTGCGCGAGATCAGTCGTAAGGCGTTTTTGAGAACGGTTACACACCCCAAGCATCCCTCTATCACACCCTCTACCCCTCTTACTAATAATTATTAATTTTTTGAGAGCCGTCACATACCCCGTTGTGTGAAAAGCGCCGATGAAACAAATCAGGCGATATCACGAAGTTTGTGACAGTGCTAAGTAGACTTTATTTTAATCACGCAAATCTATTGCTTATCACGGCATCAAGGAAAGAAATTTTTAGGTCAAAATAGTGCGGTAAAGGTAGTGGCGCACCAAACCTAAAGGTTTGGATTCCAACACCAAACCTAAAGGTTTGGACGGAAGTAACTGACTCCAATAACTTTAGTATAAACGGTAATTTAAGTCCAAACCTTTAGAAAGAAAACAAAAACATGAGTAACACCGTGTTGACTGAAAAATCCATTGAGTTATCCATTACTAACGGATTAGAAGAGGATGTGGTTTGGCGGCGAGAATTTGCCAAATTAGTCAGCGAATTGCCAAGTAATGCTGTTAATATTTGGCACTATGGATTTACGGAAATGCTGAACAACGCTATTGATCATTCTGGTGGTAATAAGGTGATTATTACGTTTAAACAAACGGCTATCAGCACAGAAATCACTCTTCTTGATAATGGCGAAGGCATTTTCAGAAAAATTCAACAGGCACATCACCTTGAGGATGAAAGACATGCTATTTTAGAATTATCGAAAGGAAAACTAACAACGGATCCAGATAATCATACTGGAGAGGGCATTTTTTTCGCTTCAAGGATGTTTGACGATTTTATGATTCTGTCAAGTGGTGTGTATTTTTCTCACAATCTGCACACCAATGAAGAGTGGATAATTGAGGATAATCAAGCAGAAAATGGTACGATGGTTTTTATGAAATTGCTTAACAATACCACGCGGACAGATAAAGAAATATTTGATCAGTTTGCCTCGGAAGATGAAGACTATCAATTTACTAAAACTATCGTGCCGGCTCGCCTAGCAAGATATGGTGATGAGCAATTAGTCTCACGATCCCAAGCCAAGCGACTTATGGCGAGAGTGGATCGCTTTAAGGTGGTTTTATTGGATTTCAGTCGCGTAGAGACTATCGGACAAGCGTTTGCAGACGAAGTATTTCGTGTGTTTGCGCGGCGCAATACGGATATTAAACTGGTTCATATCAATGCCAATGAACAAGTCATGCGGATGATTAAGCGAGCTTTTCCGCAATAACTATAGATTTTCAGATAATTATTTAGTCCCCTTTAGGGGACTTTCGCTTTCAGACAATGTTGGCTGTTTTGAAATTAATTTTCTGAACATCTATACAAGGATTATATGCGAATATCGAGATGATTATGAATTCACTCTCTTAACGGAGTTTTTTATAACCCATTGATTTTACATGATTCAATTCAACTAACTTACCTTTATTGTTGTTAACTTAATGGCATTGGCTAGGCAAGCGGCAATGCCATTAAATTAAGAGCATGTACCCCAAGGTTTTTTGTCAAAGGGCATTGAGGCAAGCAGGCGGCCCCATAAGGGTTGAAAGTTAAGTTGTTTCGGTAATTTCTCCGAATGAACGAAACATCAAAGCTCAAAATCAACAGTCTACCCGTTGGGGCAATGCTTTGCTATAGATATTCAGATAATTATTTAGTCCCCTTTATGGGACTTTCGCTTTCAGATTGGCTGTTTTTAAATTATTTACCTGAAATGTCATTATGCCGGGCTTAAGGAGTACAAAGCTTTAGCTTTGTAATAAATTGATTTTAAATAAGTAAGTAATCGTACTACGCTTACGCGTTGTACTCCAGCGCACCTTGTTAATTTAATTAATGGCATTGACCCTTTGGGGCAGTACCATAGATTGTATTCATCTGTTTAAAGTTATAAAAAATGGCTACCGATAAAAAACACGCAAACGAGCAAACGGCCGAAATGTCAGCCGAAGTACAAGAATTGTTGTTAACCGCCCAACAAGGAGATGTTGAAGCGCAATTTCAACTAGGGAAGGCCTATGAAGTCGGTGAAGGCGTGGCTCGTCCAGATGGACAAGCGGCGGCTGATTGGTTTCGTCAAGCCGCCGAACAAGGGCACATTCAGGCACAATTTTACTTATATCTCCTTCTGAGTATGGGTTATTTTGAACTGGAAAAAAATGATGAAGAAGCCATTTACTGGTTGCATAAAGTGGCCGATCAAGGATACGCTGAGGCGCAAATTGAGTTAGCTCGTGCTTATAAAAGGGGTAACGGTGTTGAACCGGATGATGAACAAGCGATTTATTGGTTGCGTCAGGCGGCGGAACAAGAAGACGTGGTAACGGAACTGACACCCATCAGCAGCTTTTCAGATTTAAGCCCACAAAATGATGCGCGACGTGAATTAGCTAAACTCTATGAAAGAGGCGAAGGCGTTGGCAAAGATTATGAACAGGCCATTTTTTGGTACCAAAAAGCCGCCGAGCATGGCAGCGATCATGCCAAAGATCGCCTAGAATCCCTTCAAAGAAAGACGCAATACATTACTGAATATCGGCAAGCGGCCGAGCAAGGAGACGCTCAAGCACAATTTGGCTTAGGTTGGGAATATCGAAATGGTCAATTCTATTCAGAAGACTCTGAAAAGGCCGTTTATTGGTTTCAAAAAGCTGCTGAACAGGGACATATTGAGGCCCAATTTGGCTTAGCTGTTGCGTACGAAAAAGGTCAAGGTGTTGCTCAAGATTCTGAAAAAGCGGTTTATTGGTATCGGCAAATTGCCGAGCGAGAATTTGACGAAACGCCATTTGAATTACACAAGAGAGATAACGAAACACAAGAAAGTTATGAACGACGTGTTGAACATACTCGTCAGCGTCTCAAAGAGACACACACCAAGGCGCAATTTTACTTAGGTTGTGCATACTCCGATGGAAAAGGTGTCATACCGAATGATGAACAAGCCATTTATTGGTACCGTCAAGCCGCCGAAAACGGACAGAAAAGGGCGCAATTTTACTTAGGTTGTGCCTACTCCGATGGGCAAGGCGTTCCTCAAGATGATGAACAAGCCGTTTATTGGTATCAGAAAGCGGCCCAAGACACCGATCGTTATCGAGAAGGAGATCGCTTAGAAGAAGGTGACATCGATGCCGTATTTAACTTAGCTTATGCCTACGAAAAAGGTGAAGGTATTCCACAAGACGATGGCAAAGCGGTTTATTGGTATCAAAAGGTGGCAAACAAGGGAGATACTGAAGCGCAATTTGAATTAGGCAAAATCTATGACAAGGCCATTCTTATCCAAGATTATGAAGAAGTTGTTTCTTGGTATCGCTCGCTTCGGGTAAACGAACATGAAGACGCTTACCAGCAATCTCATGTAGGCGAACAGCTTGACAAAAGAGAAGCACGCGATAGCCAAGATTTGGGACGAAAGTGGTACCAAAAACAGGTCGTTTATGAGTGCCAAAAAACCGCGACTGATTGGTATCGTCAAGCCGCCGAACACGGATATAGCAAGGCACTACTTTATTTGGGTGTTCAAACGACAACTGACAATGATGCAGAAGCCCTAAACTGGCTTTGTCAACTGGCGGTCAACCCCATTCTGGAAGGCGATGAATATGAAGGCGAGTTATCTGAGACTGAAGATGACAAAGCCATCGCGTCATTGCGTGAAAAAGCCGAGCAAGAGATATCAGTCGCGCAAACCGTTTTGGCTTACCTTTGTAAAACGGGCAACGGTGTCAGCCAAGATCAACAACAGGCCTTCTTTTGGTTTGAAAAAGCCGCCCAACTAGAAGACATTGTGGCTCAATATTGGTTAGGAAGCCTGTATTTTGAGGCTCGGAAATTTGAAAGAGCTAAGGAATATTTCCAACAGGTTAGTCAAAATCGTCATCATGGATATTATGACGAATTAGACATGGCTAAAATTGAGTCACTGGCAAAGGATCAATTGCTTGTACTGCAAGGTATTGAACTTGAAATTAAAAACCACAAAGAACTTGAAAATGTCATGGCAATGTTTGCCGACAAATTGACAGGGCCTTTGCAACGCATTGAATACCTTGAAAAAGATGAGCGTCTCCTTGAAGATGTGCGTCTCATGGGCAGCATGCTCAATATTTTTAGCCTAGTTTCTAGCAATGCTAAGAAACTGCGCGACAACTTATTACAAGATAGGGCGGGCGAAGGCACACTCTTATCCGTGCTAGAGCAAGCCTTATCCATTTCAGTTGCCGCTATGTTGACGCTCAACAATCGGGATAAAATCCGCCAACATTATCTCAACTATGCCAAAAGAACTGAACAAGTGCCAGTCACCACCACACGGAAACAATGGAAATCCAACCATTTAGAGTTGGAATTGCAATTACAAGCGGATTGGCAACGCAGTTTTATGGACATCTCGAACGCTCCGCGTTTAGAGAATCTCTCAAGCTGGCTAACGGAACGATTTTTTCCCATCGAAGTGCAAGGCTTTGCTGAGGCGCCCATTCACTTTGAACGCTACGGCGCGACAGAATCCACGCTACTGGTTATCATCTCAGAAATTTTCACCAACGCGCTGAAATATTATGCCTCTCAAACACAGCAAACCGTGCTACTTCGTTGGAAATGCGACACACACAGATGTAAATTTGTGTGTGCTAACCCAACGAGCTATAAAGAACAAAGTATTGGTAAAGGCAATGGTAAAGGGCACCAATTTTTACCCATTATTGCTCGCCAATTAGGCGGCGAATTCCCATTGCCCCCGTTTGTCAAAAATTATGCGGTAGAATTCAAGATTCCTACCCATTTATTGAAGGAGGAATTTCCAAAACAGGAGTCCAAACTTTAGTTTGGCAGGAGTTCAAACTTGAGTTTGGCGGGAGTCCAAACTTGAGTTTGGCAACGGAGTCCAAACTTGAGTTTGGCAGGGTGAAAAAAAGTGCAAAATTAGAAAAAAATTAACACCCCAGAGCGGTGCTAAAGCCTGATAGAACTACGTGCGAGCGTACAGATACCCTCCTTAAGTAAGTACAACGAATTGAGAAATAACCGAATTAAAGGAATTAAGTAAGTACAAGGAATTGAGAAATTAACGAATTCAAAGAGTTCATAACTCTTTGAGATAGAATAAAATCCATTTTACAATTCGTTTATTTCCTAATTCGTTGTACTTAGAATAGGTTGAGTTCATAATTCGTTGTACTTACAATTGGTTTATTTCCCTGTTTATACTCAATCCATGTCGTTTTTCTACAAGGATTTGATTAACGCGACGATTTTGGCAACCTATTGTTGGCTGAGATAGCAAACTTGGTGTGCTACAATAAGTCACTTTTCCATAAACAGGTAAAACACGATGTCTTATTTGACGATAAACTTTGAAGCTGATTTACTCCGCCAAGCCAAAAATTATGCGGCTTCACAAGGAGTGAGCCTAAACCAAATAGTCAGAGACTACCTTGTCGAAATCACCAAAGTAACTGAAAAAACCGCGCTCTCACCCTCGTCAACGGATAAATTACCTGTTCTCCAACAAGCTAATGAACGACGCCTTGAACAAGAAAGGAAAGCCAAACAAGAACTAGAAGACATTATGGCAATGTTTGCCCACAAATTTCGTGGGCCTTTGCAAAGTATCCAGTACAATGCCGAACATGAAAACCAGAAAAAACACACAATAGAATATGTGCGGACAATGACGGGGTTACTCAATATTTTTAGTACCGTTTCTACCAGTGCCAATGAACTGCGTAATAAAATATCACAAGAGAGACAAGGAGACAGAACACTTACCACAGTGTTGGTAAAATCTTTATCAATGGCGATTACCCAATTATTAACCGTCAATAATATGGATAGAATTGTGCAACATTATTTAGGCTATGCACAGGCACAAGTTCCTAGCACGGCTACTCGTGAACAATTGATGGATGAGTACCTTGATATATGGGAAAATTTGCAAACTCAGTGGGAAAACAGTTTTATGCAATTAGGAGTTAAGCCTGATGACTTGAGTCTTCTAATCGCTTGGATACAAGAAAGATTTTTCCCTATACAAATAGTCGGGTTTGACGATAACTTGATTCATTTTAAACCGTATGGTGTCACAGAATCCGTATTTATCATTATAATGACTGAAATGCTCTTAAATGCGATTAAATATTACAGTTCTGCAAGGGCAGAGCCAGTCATTGTACGTTGGGAATCTCAAAAAGAGGTTTGTAAATTGGTGTGTGAAAATCCCACCACTCAAATTGAACGCGATAGCCCCAAAGGTAGCCATAAAGGACACACTTTTTTGAACACGATTGCCAGAAAATTGCAAGGACATTTTGCCCAAACATTGGAGCAAGATCACTATTATATTGCGGAATTTAGTCTGCCTAGTCATTTACTCATTAAGTTCCCCCTTCAAAAGCAATAGGAGATATTTTCTGATTCTAACGGATGAAAGTTGATACCTTATCAAAGTGCCAACCCCGTAGGGGTTGAATGTTAATAAGTCTGGTATTGATATAAATAAAATTCAACAAGTTATACATTTCAACAGTTACAATCAGGATATTTTGGCGTTGTTTCGGGCAGAAGGGACGAATTCCCGAAACACGGTATGTGATGTTTTCGGATAGGCTCTAAGTTCCCCCTTCAACAGGGGTAGGAGATATTTTATATGAGTCAATTTTTGTGGATTGAAGATTTTGGGGATGTAGCGGTAGGTACAACGACAGAGTCTGTATTTGGTGAAATTTTAGGATATCTGCAAATCCCCGCTAACAAATATAGACTGATAAAATTCCTAAAAAGCTATGGTGTTTTGCTCAAACTGGATTTTTTGGAAGCTTTAGATTTTATCCGTAATCCAGAACAATTGCGTCGTGTAGACTACATTATTTTAGATGTGTGGCTGCCCGTGCCAGTTAACCACCACCATGACTATTTGCGGACTCTTTTGCAACGCTATGACAACGCAGATGAACAAATAGCCATAACCCAATTAGAAAAAACGGCCGGTTATCAACTGTATGTTGAGTTAGTGATGGAACTCGGCTTTCCAAAAGAACCTATTTTGTTTTGTTCTAATCATGCCGAAGAACTTGGCTCTATTCGCAAGGCATTTAAGGCTGCTAAAATCGAATTGCCGGAGATTCACACTAAAGGAGAGGAGGATAGAGCCAAAGTTCAAGCTTGGGTAAGAAAGTGTAGAGAAAATCCCTATTCCGTGCTACGGCGCGGCATTCTCAACGTGTTAGATGACATTGAAGACAAAAACATCAACTTGAGCGAAGCCTTTGAAAAAGATGTGCCTGTCAATAAGGACACCTTTTTGGATGGGTTAAGGTTTATGTTAAGTACACTTCAGGTACAAGAAAAACGCCAACATTTATACCGGACTTTGTGCGATTACCTGACTAAATACTTTGATAGATTCTCTAGTCGGGATTTGTACAAAGGTATGTATAAGGAAAATGGCCTTGAAATTGAGGTGCCTAAAGAATATGTCATACCCGCCTACTTGGTAAGAAATTGGGTGGCTCACAACATTATCAATAACGCCAAGAGTGAGTTCTGTGCTCAAGATGTTGGCTTTTTGTTTTCTATCGTCATGAAAGCCATGTTTGATTATTCAAGCATTGAGACGTTCAAATCTCTCTACAGTTATCCGCTGGTAAACGACCGTGATTTGCAAACCGTGTTATGTGATTTGCACAATAGGCATTATAGCTATTCAGGACAATGTGAAATTTTCGAGCTGATTCGACTGAAAGGGCAGAAAAATTGGAATCGAAATTTAGAGGCAGAAGATTTTGTAGCTCATATGTATGCGAGTTTTTTGTTCGGTGGTGTCGAATTAAAGGCGAGAACAAAGGCTAAGCCTTTTACAGAAACAGCGACAACATATAAAGGCCCCGGATACTGGGTCAATTTAACGTACTTGATTGATTCTCAAGGAGATACTTTATTTGAATCACTCAAATCTATTGCTTATCACCGCCTCAAGGAAAGAAACTTCTAAATCAAATCAAATTATTCTCTCATTCCAACGCGCCGGCGTTGGAACGCATTTGGTTACTGCCATTAAGTTAAGCAACAAAACACCTACAAAAAGTATAACTAATGAAGCGCGACAGAGGGCAATTGATAACTGAATTTGAAAACCGCCAACGTCGGCAAAAGTTTCGCGGAGCGAAACTTTTGCCGACGTAACTATTTTATGGCCCTCAAAATCCACCAAAAACCCGCCAAAAAATAGGTCAATAACCGGGGCCCGCGTCTCACTACTCTTAGTTGATTGCGTGAGGCGATAAATCGCCTACTACGAACGAACGTTATGGAACGAAATGAGGTTGTTAAAAATGGCTAATACAGACAAAGCAAAAAATTTGATGACGGTAATTGCAGTAGGAGCAATTCTTTTAGGAATAATTGCAATTATTTTAAGCGTACCACAGACTGGCATTCCAAAGGAAACAATAATATTCATAGTGGTATTGTCTGTACCGCTTCTTCTTATTCTGGCAAATCAATGGTTGCCAAAATTACTGATATTGATTTGCCAATGGTTTTGCAAAAGGGCTTTCAGTGGTAATTCTAAAGCCCAAAAAACGCTCGCTTTTCTTATTTGGGCTACCAGCAGTACTTTTAAACTGCATTTAGGGCTGTCATCAACAGATGACATACAAGCCGTTTATTGGTGGCGCGAAGCCGCAAAGCAAGGCAGTGTTGAAGCGCAACTTAATTTAGCGCTCGCCTATTTTACCGGTAAAGGTGTTCTCCAAGATTATGAACAAGCTTTAACAGGGTTCAATCAAGTGGCTGAACAAGCAAAAGAGGGGAGCCCCAACGCGATTATTTCTCAATATTACTTAGGAACAATGTATAAAAATGGAGAGGGATGCGCTAAAAATACCCAAGAAGCCAAAAAGTGGTTAAAAACAGTTGTTGCATTCAGAAATGTTGATGTCAAGGTCAATTCTTCAAGAGATGTAGAATTTGCCTTTTTTTGCCTCAAATCGGCCAATGACTTATTAATAGATATTGCCAAAAACGAAGAACAAGAAAAAGCCAAACAAGAACTAGAAGACGTCATGGCCATGTTTGCCCACAAATTTCGTGGGCCTTTGCAAAGTATCCAGTACAATGCCGAACATGACAACCTGAAAACCGTCACCTTGCAAGCCGTGCAAACGATGGCGGGGCTACTCAGTATTTTTAGCATCATAGCAACAAATGCCCAACAACTCCGTAACAAATTACAGCAAGATATGCAAGGCGAAGGCACGCTAGTGGGCGTATTGGAAAAAGCATTGTTACCCGCTATCAAACAAGTTTTAACCCTTGATAATGCAAAAAAAATCCGCCAACACTATCTTGGCTATGCCAAAAAAACGGCACAAGTTCCCCCTACGACAACACGCAAACAATGGGTGGAAGACTATGATTTAGAAGAACAATTACAAGCTCAATGGGAAGAAAGTTTTTCAGACTTAATTGCTCAACCCCGTTTAGAGAAATTCGTCGCATGGGTTTCTGAACGATTTTTCCCGTTAGAAGTGACTGGATTTAATGACGATGCTATCCATTTTGAGCATTACGGGGCAACGGAGTCCACCTTAATCATTGTATTGACTGAAATTTTATTGAACGCCATTAAATATTACCGTTCTGAAACGAACGAACCGGTAAAACTAAGTTGGCAACATCGCAAAGATTTTTGTCGCATTACGTGTGAAAATCCTAGCCATCGAGATGAGCGGCGTATTGACAAAGGCAGCAAAAAAGGCCATAAATTTTTAAGCATTATCGCCCTAAATTTACAAGGAGAATGGACAGAGCCATTGCCTAAAAATCCTTATCGGGTAGAATGGCACATTTCCACCGAATTATTGCAACCAATCGTTTGGCAAGAGTCCAAACAGGACTCCAAACTTTAGTTTGGCAGTCGTTTAGCAGGAGTCCAAACTGGGCGCATTTCTATTTTCCCGCTCACTTTACACCGAAGGAGTCAAATCGCCTCAACCCCGATAGGGGTTGAATATGAATAGCCACAGGTGGAACCTGTGGAAAAGGTATTTAGTATGCCCCAACCCTGAAGGGGTTGAATGTGAAAATCTTTTTCTCTTTGGCAAAAACTAGGGCTATTCACGAAATAAAATAATTATCTGAAAATCTATAGCAGGAGTCCAAACTTTAGTTTGGCAGTCGTCAGGAGTCCAAACTTTAGTTTGGCAGTCGTTTAGCAGTCGTCCAAACTTTAGTTAAATCACCTCTTGATAGATGAACAGGGTGTGTTACGGCACTCAAACTTCGTTATCGAGCTTCGCTACGATAAAAAACGCGCAAATTATGATCGAGGCAGTATAACTTAGCACTGCCAAACTAAAGTTTGGACTCCTTCACACTGATTACTGGAGAACTTATGAGCCAATTTTTATGGGTAGAAGATTTTGCTGGCAACACCTTGAAATCCGCCACCGAAACGGTATTTGGTGAACGGATCAAAAATCAACCAATTGGGAAAACTGAAAAATCCGTTAAACAACTGCTCACTAAAAACGGTGTTTTCGTCGAATTGACGTTTTTAGGCGGTTTGGAATTTATCCGTAACCCCAAAAAATGGCTCTCTATCGATTATGTCATATTAGACATTGATTTAGCCATTACGTCAGATTTAGATACCGATGACAATCAGTGGTTGCCTAAAATCTTACAAGATTATTATGGCTATGAACCGCAAGAAGATGAAATCGCCGACGAGCTGCATTTTGAAAAAGCCAAAGAACAGCTAATCCCCGTTGCCGGTTATCAACTTTATATTGAGTTAGTGATGGAAATCGGTTTTCCCAAAGAGCATATTTTATTTTGCTCTAACCATGCTGACGAACAAAAAACTATCCAAGCCGTCTTTAAAAAAGCCAGAATTGAATTACCCTTGCTACTCTCCAAAGATGACAAGGCAAAGGTGCAAACCTGGATAAGGAAGCGTAGCGAAAATCATTATGCCGTACTAAGGCGGGGGATTATCGAAGGCTGTCAGGAAATTAGCGCGTGCATTAAAAACAGCCCTGATCAAATCCAGTTTGGTCAATTTCTCAAAAAACAAAAAGGGGCAACGGTGCGGGATGTGACTGTCAAAGATATGCAAGAGTATTTGGAAACCTTGCAGAACTTATTACCGCTACGTGAACCTCAAGAACTGCCGCGATTCTATAAATTGTTTTTGAGGACTTTAACCCATGAATGGGATTCGGCAGATATCAAGAAATTGCAAAAAAGCAATCAACTCAATTTGAGCTTTGGCTGGATTATGAAAAATGCCAGAAATTGGTCAACGCATACTACCGTGCTTGATAAATCAGCGGCACCAGACATCGCTTTTTTATTCATGGTTGCCATGCGAGCGATGTTTAAACTAGATAATACCGCACCGCAACCCTACGAGACTTATTTATTAAGCAGTCTATTTGAGGAAACCCCCGATTTAAAGATTAATAAAATCCCGTTAGCGGCAACTTACTTAAATATAAAAAACCAATTCTTAAATGTACGGGCAAATAATGCCAGTGATTTCCTTGATTTTCATGCCATGCTCAATCATTTGGTTAATAAAGCGGTGGATTTAGATTATGTAACCGGGCTATTTCAAATGTTTTGGCACGGACTTGCTCCAGCAAAATTGGCGACTTCTGAACAGGCTAAAGTTACTAATAACACTAATAAGTATAGCTTTGATACCTCACACGGTTTTGGAAATGCGGAAAACTTCTTTTTATTGAAATTTGCGCGGAGTATCTATAAAAGAAGCTTTCCATGAAATTGTAGAGATTTTCAGAAAAATAAACTCAAAACCTGGATAGCCCAATGCCATTAAGTTAAGGGCAACCACAAGGGATTGCCCCTACGAAACCTCGCGTCTTTATTCATTGTTCCAAATTCCGCCACAAACATTTCCCACCACTGGCTTTATCTATCGCCACTAAACGCCCCGCATGCGCCTGTAATTCTTCTTCGGTGGGAGCAATCGTAGTTAAAGTAGGCCTTTCTTTAGAAAGGCGTTTAATGGTATTCTTTACACCAGATTCTGTCTTGTCATCTTGAGCCAACAAACTGACTTGTCCACCCGTCATCGCCAAGTACATTTCCGCGAGAAGTTCCGCATCAAGCAACGCGCCATGATGCAATTGACGGTTAGAATTGTCTACACCATAGCGTTTGCATAAGGCATCCAAATTGTTTTTTTGGCCGGGGTGGCGTTCTCTTGCTAAGGCTAAGCTGTCTGTAATTTTACAATACTCGCTTAGCGGCTTCCAACCTTGCTTGAGCAATTTGAGTTCATTGTCGATAAAACCTACATCAAAATCGGCATTATGGATAATCAATTCTGCGCCTTCGATAAACGCTATAAATTCTTTTACCACTTCAGCAAAACGCGGTTTATCTTGGAGAAACTCATCAGTGATGCCGTGGACTTCCAAAGCTTCTGGGTCACTTTCGCGATCAGGTTGCAGGTATTGACGATAATGCTTGTCAGTGGGGCGTCGATTTAAGAGTTCTACACAACCTATTTCAATAATGCGATGGCCTTTAGCAACTTCACGGCCGGTGGTTTCAGTGTCTAAAGCGATTTGGCGCATGTTTTATTTCTTTCCTATTCATAGAAAATGGTTTAGATTTGAATTTTGAGTTTGTAGTAGGCGATTTATCGCCTATCGCCTAGTAGTATGTTGTCAATTTAATTCCCATTCCAAAACCAGTTGAGTTTGTCACCTTGTTCAGTGTCTAAGCCATTTGTACGGAACGTACTTAAAATCCGTGAAAAATCCGTGAAAATGACATAACTAATTCATAGTAAAATCATATAGTTGCTTATGTAATATCTTAAATTTTCAGGTTAATTTTTAATTTTTAATTTTTAATTTTTAATTTGTCATTAGTTACCCCAATTCTTTTTTCAGTTCTTCAAGTGAAATATTTTCGCCGGGTTCATCTAATGCTTCTATGGCTTCTTGATAATCAAGCATATCTTCTAGTACAGGAGGGCGGAAATCCCCATACCACCAACAGCTAAAGCAGTTGTCTGAAAGCTAAAGTAGGCTAAAGCCTACTAACCCTCTTGCAGTGCCCTTCAGGGTACTTGAGCTTTCAGACAACTACTAACTCTCTTATAGTGCCCTTTAGGGTACTTAAGCTTTTAGACAACGGCTTTAGCCGTTGGCGTTAGGGTGGTATGGAAACTTCCGCCTTACTGTACTAGTTTTTGTAATAACGTCAAATCTTCAATGGGAAGTAAAACAGCAACACCGTGATCATTTTGAGTAATCAGGGTTCGTTGTTTTTTAGTCGTGGTACTTTTTATTAAGTCAGAAAAATGTTGGCTTGCTTCAGTAATCGTTAATTGCGGCATTTCAACGGATATTTCTGGCAGTGAAGTTGTTGGTAAAGTCATTGTAATCACCTATTGAGATTAACCATCCTACCAAATTAAAAGTTTGGCAGTCGTCCAAACTAACGTTTGGCAGTCCAAACTCAGTCGTTGAGAATGGCTCCTTCAACGCGAACGCTCGCCGACGATGAACCGGCCCACCAAAGGCGAGCAATCGCCGGCTACTAACCTTAGCATCATTCTCAACTACTGAATTTTGGATCGGTTGCTAGGAGTTCTTGTTCGGTGTATTTTAGGATTCCAACGGAAAGTTCGTCCAAAGCTTCTGCTTTGGACTCCAACAAAGCGGCTTTAGTTATTTTCTGGTTTTGAAGAGGACACTGCTTTTGACAGCATCTCCTTGAAAATTTCTGTGTCAAAACATTTAACAGCCTGTTTGTGAAGTTCTGTCAAGTCATCAGGCTGTGAAATGGCAAGAATCTGCTCAGTTACATCAGTGGGTACCATACCAAAACGCACATCTAGAACTTCAATCACTTTTTTTCTCGCATCTTCGATGATTCCGTTTTGGTGTCCCATTTCATAGACTTGTCGGCCCGCCACCGAGTCCATCAAATCAAAGTTCAGCATAGCAATCACCTCTTCGTATTTCAGTTGGCGAAATCTGTTTAGGACAAATAAGCCTAAAATGTCTAAGGCTTCTCGTTGTTGTTGGCTTGGAAAAACTTTTCCTATTTTATGGCCCCATTCTTGGCCTTTCTCAAGTACTAAAGTTTTGTCGGTTGTCGTGGGAAGGGTAAATGGGGCCAAGACAATCAGCTTGGGATCGGTTGCTAGGAGTTCTTGTTCGGTGTATTTGGTTAAGACGACTTCCTTAATCCAATTCTTGACCAGATAATCTTTTTCGCTACCCGTCGCCACTTTTGATAGTGGTAAGGCCGCTTTCTGGTATTCTTTGTCACTATAAACGATACCGGCTATGACGTTTTCTTTATGCTGTTGTTGGGTACAGCCTAGAAACACTGAGGCGGCCAATCGGTAGCGAATAAATGGATCGGAGTAAGCCTGAAATTCCACAAAGACGGGCCCTTCTTTGCTCTTCAGCTTAGGAATCGCTTCTACATCCGGTTTAATGTGCTTTTCCTTGAGTGTGACAGCGCGAAAGTGGTATTTGTCGGCTTGTTTTGGGGGAACGCCAAGGAGTTTTAAGAGACTGCTGCCACTGATTGCCATCAGTTTCAAAAAGGCCTCATCAGTTCCCCGCGTGGTTTGTTTTTGTTTTAGCATTTTGTTTTGTTCTTGATTTTCTTTGGTATTAGTATAGTGAAACTTCGTTCTGGAACTGCACAGTTTGTAGTAGGCGCTTTAGCGCCTAAATTAGGCTTTAGCGCCTAAGTTATACTCAAGCGAAAAGCTTAATAAAAAACGCCTAGGGCGTTGCCCCAGGCTATATTAATCTCGTACCAAAGGGGTTTTTCGGTAGTTACTTAAGTTATTTTTTTTCTAAAAAAAGTCCAATTTGTTCCCTTCTTGAGTATAAGCGAAAAGCTTAATATTTAATTTAGTTTGGCAGGAGTCCAAACTTGAGTTTGGCAAAAGTCCAAACTTGAGTTTGGCAGAAGTCCAAACTGGAGTTTGGCAGAAATCCAAACTCAGTAGTTGAGAATGGCTCTTTCAAGGCGATCAATCGCCGACGATGAACCGGCCCACTAAACGCGAACGCTTGCCGACGATGAACCGGCCCACTAAACGCGAACGCTCGCCGACGATGAACCGGCCCACTAAACGCGAACGCTTGCCGACGATGAACCGGCCCACTAAACGCGAACGCTTGCCGACGATGAACCGGCCCACTAAACGCGAACGCTCGCCGACGACAAACCTGCCCACTAAAGGCGATCAATTATTTTTAGCATCATTCTCAACTACTGAAACTAACGTTTGGCAAGGAATCCAAACTAACGTTTGGCAGGAGTCCAAACTAACGTTTGGCAGTATCAAGTTAAAACGGTTACCCGTCAATAGAACATTGACAAAGTACTCGTTCCCAAACAGAGTTTGGGAATTCATTCAAGGACGCGGAGCAAACAACTTTTGTTAATGGCTTACCATGCCAAGGTGTCTAAAACCTGGCGTTTTTTAGACGGAACGTTCTTCATTGACAATTATTTTATAAGTCTCTGTTCATTATACCTTTTTCATTTTTAATTCTTAATTCGCATTATAGGTTTCCGCTATCCTGCACACACGAACCTAAGCTTGGATTTCCTGGGGCGCTGCCCCAGGCTATATTAATCTCGCCCCGTTGGGGCTTGCTGCCAGGGGCGATGCCCCTGGCTATATTAATCTCGCCCCGTTGGGGCTTGCTAGTGTAACCATCTAAAATTTTTGTTTCTCAAAAAGTCCTATTTGTTCCCATCTTGAGAAGTACAACGGATACTCGAAATAAACGGATATTTCTAATGGCTCCCCGACGTGGGGCCTAATCTTTAAAATCCATAACAATCAAATATTTAAAAACTTATGTATAAGGATGAGGGTGCAACTTGGGGAAGGGCCGAAGAAGGCCCCAACCCCGATAGGGGTTGAATATGAATAGGAAACCTGGGGAAGGGCCGTGGAGGGCCCCAACCCCGATAGGGGTTGAATGTGAAACGCAGTAACTCGCTACGCGAGATAATAGCCCCAAGTGAAACCAACATAAGCTACGTTCAATGGTGCCGGGAACGCCCACGACGCTTATTATGTTCAGTCTTTGAGGAAATTAAAAAGGCATGTTTTATATCTAAACAAAAAAAGTTATTATCGTGTATTTCAGCAATTCCAGTTTCTACTGGCATAAATTGAGTTATTGCCGCTAAAGCCTCGTTATCATTTTTAATGACGACAACACGAGATAAGGACATGAGCTCATCCTTATTGAGTTGAGTGGTCAATTGTTCGGTAATGATTTTTAATGCTTGTTGTTTATTGGCATCAATCCACCTAGCAGAGACCAAAACGTCCCACTTGCCGGGCGATCCATCTCTGAGGAATAAGGCAAAAAGTCTAAAATCACCTTTTTGACTGGCAAGGTACTTTTCAATATTAACCCGTTTTTGAATTAATTCATTCATAGCACTTTCATCAAATTTTTTGTAGCACTTATCATATCATAAGCATCTGATTTTGAAACTGTTCCTATAGGCTCATCTCTGGCCTCTGGATTCCAATTTGCAACATTTGACCAGTCACTAAAGAAAAGGGTTTTTATCTTCTATTCCTGATAAATGTAGTTAAACATCTAAATCATCTGTTTTGAAACAGTTGGCGCTAACCGGCCCACCAAAGGCGAGCAATCGCCTACGACTAACCGGCCCACCAAAGGCGAGTTTATTAAAGCCAGGGGCGTTGCCCCCTGGCTATATTAATCTCGCCCCGTTGGGGCTTTCCTGTAGTTACTTAAGTTATGAAAGGTTTCTCAAAAAG
>Ga0190344_1000091_pt1 | contig 59652 bp, 40 predicted proteins | sample 48721323_MG_FD_161662 | JGI IMG/M metagenome (GOLD analysis project Ga0190344, IMG submission 161662) | Hydrothermal vent microbial mat bacterial communities from Southern Trench, Guaymas Basin, Mexico - 4872-13-2-3_MG | ecosystem: Environmental > Aquatic > Marine > Hydrothermal vents >... | reverse complement strand
TGCTGGCGGGAAACGGAAAGGGTTCTCATCTTCCAACTTATTCTTATCTTTATCCCACATGAAATCCCGGCTTTATTCCATATGGTCCCTGGTTATGCTCCTGTATGCATTCCCGGTTATTGCCCAGGTGCCCGATACCGTGATCATCCACAGCTGGGAACTTACTGACGACTACCTGAAAAAAGAACGTGCCCCGGTAGATACCCTGATGGCAGGATTCCAGGTTATACATCCGGCACTCGAAAAAACCGACTTCCCGGCTACCACAGGAAACCTGGGGGCTCCCGTCCTCAGCATGGATTTCCTGTCGCGAGCCCGTAACCGGGAATTTATCTTTCTGGACCCTTACCTGCCCTACCTGCACCTGGGCAGGAATACCCGTTTTTACAGCACCAAACGCCCCTTTACCCAACTGCAGTATTCCACTGCCGGAGCCAAGGTGAACCAGGAACAAACTCTGCATGTATTGCATACACAGAATATTGACCCCCGGTTCAATGCCGGTATCAGCTACGATCTGATCTCTTCCAACGGACAATACACCTGGCAGAAAACCCGGCTGCCCCTCTTTCGCTTTTTTTCCAGTTTCGAAAGAGATAAATACAACCTGCATGTTTCCCTGAATATTAACAAAATGGAAGTGCAGGAAAACGGTGGGCTGGTGAATGACGATGACCTGGGAACCGCCAAACCCAAAGAACTGGCCATCAATCTTCCCAATACCCTGAGTAACGCCCAATCGCTGCTTCATCATACCGATGTGAGCCTGGTGCAGACCTATGTGGTGGGACAGGCCGGATTCACCGCACAGCAAACCGACAGCACGGAAAACACTGGCAGGAAAATAAAACTGGCAGGGATTTTTTCACATTTGCTGGAATATGAAAAATCCAGCCGCACCTATACCGATAACAACCCCGGGTCGGGTTTTTATGATACGAGCTATATCGATCAGACCCAGACAAACGATTCGGCTTATTTCCGGTCGGTCAGGAACACCCTGCAATTCGAATTTCTTACCGATACCACCCGGAAAGTCAGCCTCCTTCTCCGGGCAGGGGCCACCCATGAATGGGAACGTTTTGCCAACAGAATTCCCATCGATACCGTGATAACCTCCCACACGGTGAATGGGGTTCCCATGAACGATACCATCCTGAGAGAACACCGCATCAATGATCGGCAGAACATCCGGGTGAATTTCTATATGGAAAATGCCCTGACACGCCTGTTCCGATGGAATGCGGGAGGCCATCTGTACCTGAACGGATACAAGCAGGGCAACCTGTTGCTGAACGGCAATATGCAGTTTCGCTTTGGGAACAGGAAACCTGTTTTCCTCTTGCTTTCAGGAAGTCTTGAAAACCGTAAACCACAGTACTTCCTCAACGGGTATCAGTCAAACCATTACATCTGGTCGCATTCGTTTGGCAACATCACCGATACCCGCTGGTCAGGGAAACTGTACAGCAACGAAAGAAGGTTTTCCCTGCAGGGCACCTATGTGCTGGCAGATAATTATGTATACCTGGATACGGCGGGCATCCCGCGCCAGCAGGCCTCTCCCGTTTCCGTTCTTTCGGCCGATGCCGTCAAAACGTTTCACTTTGGAAAATTTCGTTCCCGCCACAGGCTGCTTCTGCAATATTCCTCCAACGAGGCCGTCATACCTCTTCCCGGAGTCAGCTATTACCAGTCCACCTGGTTCGACTATCGTATCTTCTTCCGGTCTACCGGGGGAACCCTTTACTATCAGCTGGGATTCGACCTGTGGTACCATACGGCCTATTATGGTCCGGGATATGTGCCTGCCACAGGTTTGTTCTATAACCAGAGGGCGAAGAAAATCGGGAATTATCCATACTTCGATGTATTTCTGAACCTGAAGATCAAAAGGACCCGTTTCTTTCTGAAATTCGAGCATGTACATTCCGGATTACTGCCACCCCGTTATTTTACCGTTCTGCATTATCCCATGAACGACAGGATGTTCAAGTTCGGACTGGCCTGGACATTCTACGATTGATGCCTTACTTGTTTCCGGTCTAAATAATCGGGCGGATTCGGTAAAATCATATGTTTTTTATATATTTAAGTAACCAACCGTTGCCTCATGTCATGGTTGAAAAACAGACGGTTCGATGGTTCGTTCGCCTGTTGCTCTGCTTGCTGGCAGGTGCCGTTTCCTGTAAAGGAAAATATTCCGCACCGGTTTTAGTCGATTTCTATGTTGCCGATATCGATCTTCCGGAAATAAGAGACAGGGGAAAACTGATTGCTTCCACTGAATACAATTCGATCAACTATTTTATTTACCGGGGCGAACCCATGGGATTCCAGTACGAAATGCTCAGGGATCTTTCCGACCATTTGAACATCAGACTGGAGCTGGTGGTGGAGAACGACCTGGAAGCTTCTTTTGATGCCCTGAACCGGGGCGACTGCGACCTGATAGCCAATAACCTGACCATTACCCGGGAACGGGGTAAGAAAGTGGAATTTACTTATCCTATCGGACAGACACGCCAGGTGCTGGTGCAACGTAAACCAAAAAACTGGCGGTCGATGCACCCTTCGGAACTGGACCGGGTGCTGATCAGAAACCAGCTCGATCTGGCCGGTAAAACGATTTATGTCCAGCAAAATGCGGCTTTCGTTTCCCGGCTGAAAAACCTGTCCGAAGAAATCGGCGACAGCATTCATGTGATTGAAGTCTCCCAGGAAGCGGAAGAGCTGATCTCCCTGGTAGCCAGCGGTGAGATTGATTATACCGTAAGCGACGAAAATGTGGCCCTGGTGAATCAGACTTATCATCCCGAGATCGATGTGGCTACTGCCATCAGTTTTCCCCAGAACCTTGCCTGGGCCGTGCGGAAAAAATCCCATGAACTGAAGAGGGAGATTGACGAGTGGCTGAAAAGCTACCGTTCTTCCCTTTCGTATGCTCTGATCTATAATAAATATTTCAAGAATCAGCGTTCGGCCGATATCATGCGGAGCGATTTCTTTACGCTGAGCAGCGGAAAGATCTCTCCCTACGACGAGGCCATTAAGAGGTACAGTGAAATGATCGATTGGGACTGGCGCCTGGTTGCATCGCTCATTTATCAGGAATCACGATTCTATCCCCATGTGGAGTCATGGGCGGGAGCTTTCGGGCTCATGCAACTGATGCCTTCCACAGCTGCCCGGTACGGAGTGGGACGTCAATCTTCTCCCGAGAAGAACATTGAAGCCGGGGTGAAATTTATCCGCTGGCTTGAAAGCATTTTTGCCGACAAGGTAGAAGACCCCGAGGAAAGGATCAAGTTTGTGCTGGCCGCTTACAACGTGGGTGTAGGGCATGTGCTGGATGCCCGCCGGCTGGCTGTAAAATACGGAAAAGACCCTGACAAATGGGACGGGAATGTGGATTTTTTCCTTTTGAACAAAAGTCTCCCGAAATATTACCGGGATCCCGTGGCGGAATACGGTTACTGCCGGGGCGAAGAGCCTTATCGTTTTGTCATCGAAATTCTTGAACGGTATAAACATTATTTGAATATCACCCGGGAAGCCGAAGACCAGATCGCTGAAAAAGCTCGGTAAACTCGCTCAGGATCATTGCCGTGGCGCCCCACACGTGATACCCCATCAGATCATAATACGGAATGTCCAGTTTATGCCCGTCCCATATTTCCGTTTTATGGTGCACCGACTGTGGACCGATCAGTTCTTCCAGGGCGGTTTCGATCACAAATTCCACTTCCGTGGGATCGGGCCGGAATGCAGGTGGTTTGGTTACGGTCCCCACTACCGGTTGTACCATGGTATCGCTTACCGGGATGTAAAGCGGGCTGAGCCTTCCCAGTAGCAATACGGAGGAAGGTGTGATACCGATCTCTTCGCTGGTTTCCCTCAGAGCAGTATCTTCCGGCGAAAGGTCCACCGGTTCGCTTTTTCCTCCCGGAAGGCTGATCTGACCTCCGTGTATCCCGGGATAGGAAGGGCGCTGGATGAATACCGTATGGATTTTGCCATGGCGTGGGTACAGAAGCAGTAATACGGCGGCCGTGCTGCTGTTCTCCCCGGGTTCCGAGGGAAACCTCAGCCTGGTACGGTCGGAAGGGGCCATCCGGTTCTGACCCGATGGCCCGGGAAGCGGTTTTTGCAACTCGCGGGAAAGTATGTCGATCAGATCTTTAATCAATTTTCCTGCAAACTGTTTGTAAAAATAGGGATTCTGTGCGGAAAACCCTGCCCCGTTTCCTGCTGATTATTTGTGTACCCGGCGGATAAATTCATCCACTTCAGGAACTCCGCCCTGGTACACCAGATAACCGTTGTAGGTTTCCCTGTCGGTGATCTCGTCGTTTACCGGAGTAAGCATGATTTCCCGGATCTTTTCCGGGTCGGATGTCTGGCCCAGCGCCCACCCCAGTTTGATGAAAGCTACTTCGGGAAGCATGTTGCCGGCCGGGATCACCCCCTTGGCCAGCATGTCCCTTCCGGTTTCATATACGTACATATGCACATATCCCCAGATGGTCTGCAGGGTCATGTACAGTACAACTCCTTTCCGTGTGGCTCTTTCCAGGGCAGGATACAGTTCGCGGTTTACATGTCCCAGGCCCGTCCCCACGATCACGATCCCTTTGTATCCCCTGTCTACCAGCATGTCGATGATTTCCGGATCCATATGTGGATAATAGTAAACCATGGTAACCCGGTGGTCCCAATAGGGCATGATGGTGACATTCCGGTCTTTTCTCCGGATGTGGTAGTGGCGCTTGATGGGTTTTACCGAATCGCGGGTTACGGTGGCTACCGGGGTATCCCCAATGGTTCGGAAGGTGGAACGGTAGGAGGAATGCATTTTTCTCACCCGGGTGCCCCGGTGCAGAAAACCGTATTCGTCGGAAGTAGGCCCGAACATACAAACCAGCACTTCGGCAATGTCGCTGTGTCCGGCGGCATAGGCAGCATGCAGCAGGTTGAGGGTGGAATCGGAGGAGGGCCGGTCGGAAGAACGCTGCGAGCCCACCAGAATAATGGGTACGGGCGGATTCTGTACCATGAATGACAGGGCCGCAGCCGTATGGTGCAGGGTATCGGTGCCGTGGCCGATGATGATCCCGTCAATGCCGTTCTCGATCTCCTTCCCGATGGCTCTGGCCAGGACGAGGTACTGATCGGGACCCATGTTCTCGCTGAAAACGGCAAACAGCTTTTCCGTGCTCAGGTTGCAGATATCGGCCAGTTCGGGTACCGCCCCGTATAATTCTCCTGGTGAGAATGCAGGGATAACGGCTCCTGTGCGGTAATCCAGGCGGGAAGCAATGGTGCCTCCGGTTCCGAACAGCTTGACCGAAGGAAGATGCGGGGTGAAGGGGAATTCCTTTTCGGGAATTTTGTAATGGGCCTTCTGGTATCCCACTTCTTCCATATGTTCGATGGTAAAAATATCAATCCCGATGTTGTATCCCGTACTGATCTTCAGAACGATGTGTTTGTCGTCGTCGTTTTCCGACCTGGGAAGGACCGTGCCCCGGAATTCTCCGCGGGTGCTCTTGATCACGGCCTGACCCCATACCCTGACATGGTATTTTTTCAGCACTTCCAGTGCCCTGCCTTTGTATCCCTGAAAAATATCGTCTGCCATGGTTCGGGTTTTTGTTGTTTTTTCCCCTTATGCCTCCATTGTTTTCAGCCTTTCTTCTATTTTCAACCTTAACACAGCCAGGGGCATGTTTCCTGCCGCCTGTTTCTGCACCTGGCCCATCAGCCAGTGGATGGCATTTTCCCGTGTGGGGTGCCGGGCGGTATCTTTGAATTTTTCGTACAGAAAACCGATGGGGGCCAGCAGTTCTTTTTCTTTTCTCTTTTTGAAACAGATGGTAGTCAGCACCGACCCGAACTGCATGTCCGGGTGTTTCATGATCTCGGGAAGCATATAACGTGCCAGTGCGGGGTCCAGCCCGTTTTCGTGCAGGTAGCTGAACAGCCCGTAGATTTTTTCGTAATCGAAATGCGGATGGGGAGGGATCTTTCCTTCCAGATGTTTCAGGGTGTGTCCCAGGAAAGTGCCGATAAAACGGTGGGAGATGTCCGTTTTCCGGTGGATCTTCTCCATCAAAGGGACCAGGTTCTTTCTCAGAAGAAAAAAGTATGTGTCCCGGGGCACTTTCCATTCCGAAAGCTGGCGGTACCGGTCGGCCACATCGGGGGGAAGGTTTTGCTTCAGTTTTTCTATGTAATCGTTTTCCAGGGGTATGGGAGGGGAGTCCGTATCGGGATACATCCGGTCGGGACCCGGCAGTACCCGTTCGAACAGGGTGGTCCCGTCGGGCATGGATTTCCGGGTTTCCCTGGGAACCCCTTCAAAAGCAATCAGACAACGTTCCTCGATGGTTTCCAGGGCGGTGGGAATGTCATCTTCGGGTCCCCATATCACCAGCTGGGCGTCGTTTTCCCCGGCATCCAGCAAGCTTTTTACCTGTTCCAGGTCGACTGCCGCCATGGGTTTTTCCAGCTCTTCCGAGCAGATCATATTGGGTTTTTCAATGCATGCAATGACTTTCAGCCTGTCGGACAGTTCGCTGGCAAATCCTTTTCCCGGCTGGGTGAAATGCGAAAGGATGCCGTGAAACCCGGGCAGGTTTACCGCCAGCACTTTTCCGAATTTTTCACAGGCTTCCGCAATGATGGGTGTTTTGAACGGATAGTCGTGGCCTGATATTTCCTTTATTACGGGCTTCCATTCCCGGCCTTCCGGGAACCTTTCGTTCAGCAGGCTGCGGATGTTCAGCAGGGCATACTGCCGGAAGGCTTCGTTGTGTGACAGTTCGGGGATCCAGCTGTTGTGGGCCACTCCTTTGATCTCCACCCTGCTTCCTCCGCGGCAGCTCACATTTACATCTTCCCGGGCCGCGCCCATGCCCGTTCGCACCTTGCCGGTGCTCCGGTTCAGGAAGCGAATGTATTCCGCCGCCTCGCGAAGCTCCTCGGGGGTGAACATATCGGGATAGGTCACGGTCTCGATCAGGGGCATGCCCAGCCGGTCGGTTTTGAAGATCCGGCGGTGCCCCACATCGGATATTTCCCGGCAGGAATCTTCTTCGATGCTGAGCTGTAGCAGGCGTACCTTTTTGTTTTTCAGCCGGATCTCTCCTTCCACCCCCAGAATGGCTGTGCGCTGAAAACCGGTGGGGATGCTGCCGTCAAGATACTGTTTCCGGGTGATATGTACCTCGCCAACAATATTGAGCTTGCAAAGCAGGGATATTTCCAGGGCGATCTCCAGGGCTTCCCGGTTGATGGGGAAGGGAGGGGTGTCGTCAATTTCGTAAGTGCAGGAGGTATCGTTATGGATACGGTAAACAATTTCTTTGCGGGTTTTGAATTCCATCAGGGCGGTTCCGTCGTATTCGCCCAGCTCGCTCAGGGTAGGGCGCATGTGCCTGATTACCTCGGCGCTGAAATCGTCATCATCGTTATATATACCGGCCGGGCAACGGCAGAACAGTTTTTTCCCGGTTTTCAGTTGCTGGTGCACTTCCAGTCCCGAAAGAAATCCGATGCGCTGATAATCTTTCAGGGTGGCTTTCCTGAGCGGAACGTACCCGATGGCTTTCCGGGTTTTTTCGTATTGCTTTACCGCGCTGAACTTTTTCTTCATAAACAGGGGCTAGATGGCCCGCAAGATAGTGGGGTTTGCCCAGTTAACAAATACGTATTTCTATACTTTTCAACATGTATGCGGAAAAATGGCCGGTTGACGCGGTTACACGGGGAAGCCGGGGTTTCTGTCAGGTTTCATTCGAAACGGATGGCACGTACCGGACTGATGCCCGAGATCACGCGTGAGGGAACTACAAGCATCAGGACGGTAAGGAGCAGAGTGCCTATATTCAGGGCCAGCAGGTGGAACAGGTTGAAGTGGATGGGAACCCTGTCGAGATAATAAGAAGCCTGGTCAAGCCGCACGATACCGAAATGGTATTGCAGCAGGCAGAGCCCGATGCCCAGCAGGTTCCCCCAGAACAGGCCGCGGGAAATGAGAAAGGCTGCCTGGTACAGGAATATGCGGCGGATCCTGGCGTTTTCGGCTCCCAGGGATTTTAGTATTCCGATCATCTGGGTGCGTTCGAGGATCAGGATCAGTAGTCCCGAAACCATGTTGAACCCGGCCACCAGAAACATCAGGATGAGGATGATGGCCACGTTCATGTCCTGCAGGTTCAGCCAGTCGAATATCTGCGGATAGCGGTTGCGTATGCTGATTACCTTTAAAAGGGCTCCGTTTTCCTGGAATTGCAGGCCCACTTCCCGGGTAACCACCCAGGTAAGGAAGTCGAGTTCGTCAAAATTGTCTATCAGGATCTCGAACCCGCTGATCTGATTGTTTTCCCAGTTGTTCAGGCTCTGGATATGCTGCAGGTCGGCCAGAATGAACTTTTCGTCGAAATCCACCAGGCTGGTTTCGTAGATCCCGTGTACAGTGAAGCGCCGGACACGGGGCGGTTCCTGAACGAAATACATGGCAAAATCATCACCCAGGTTCAGCATGAGCCGTTCTGACAGTTGTTTGGAGATCACCACCTGGTTTGTTCGGGCCGAATCGGTGATTGCGGGAACGGCGCCCGCTACCAGGTTTTCGCGGAAAAACGACCAGTCGAAATCCGGACCCACTCCTTTGAGTACCACGCCCTCGATGTCGTTTTCGGTTTTGATGATACCGGCCTTGATCCCGAACACCTGGATGTGCCTGATCCCCGGGAAATTCTCAATTTTCGGCAGGAAAGGCTGCTGCCTGCTGATGGGGACCGTTTCGTACGAGGTGTTGCTGTCGAAGTTCATAATCTGGATATGCGATCCGAATCCGACCACCTTGTCACGTATTTCCTGTTTGAAGCCCGTTACGATGGCCACCGACAGGATCATGACGGTCAGTCCCAGGGCTATGCCGGCAATGGCTATAAGGATGATGGGCCTGGAAAAAGATTTATGGCTTTCCGGGTCCACCAGGATGCGGCGTGCTATGAACCATTCTGTATTCAGCGACTTCTGATTTTGATGATGACGTAAAAGTAGTAAATTTGACCGAAGAACAGGCCGGTTTATTCCGCAACAAAACAATGCTGGCATGATCAGAAAATATGGCTTCCTGGTTTTTGTCCTTTCACAGGTCATGGCTGTTGCCTGCTATGCCCAGGTAAGGACGGCAGCCGAACGTACGGAAGCATACCTGCCCGTATTGCGGGGCAAAAGGGTGGGCCTGGTGGCGAACCATACCAGCATGGTGGGCGACCGGCACCTGGTGGATGTTTTCAGGGAAGAAGGGATTGCCCTGTGCAGGATATTTACACCGGAGCACGGTTTTCGTGGCAACCACGCCGACGGAGCCGTGGTTCATGAAAAAGATGAGGTGACCGGTATCCCGGTTGTTTCCCTGTACGGGGAGAGGCGCAAACCCCGGGCGGGAGACCTGGAAGGGCTGGATGTGGTGGTATACGATCTGCAGGATGTGGGGGTACGGTGCTATACCTACCTGTCGACCATGCATCATGTAATGGAAGCCTGTGCGGAAAACGGGGTGGAACTCATGGTGCTGGACCGGCCCAATCCCAACGGGTATTTTGTGGATGGGCCCATTCTGGAACCGGCATACCGTTCTTTCGTGGGGATGCATCCCATTCCTTTCGTACACGGTATGACCCTGGGTGAGCTGGCCCGGATGATAAACGGAGAAGGCTGGCTGGGGGAAGGATTACAGTGCAGCCTCACGGTGATTCCCTGTGAGAACTATACCCACCGAACCTTTTATGAACTTCCGGTCCCTCCTTCACCCAACCTGCCGAATATGAAGGCGGTGTACCTGTATCCTTCGCTGGTCCTTTTCGAGGGAACGGTGGTGAGTGTGGGAAGGGGCACGGATTTTCCTTTTCAGGTGTTCGGGCACCCGGCTTTTAAAGGCAATCCCCTGGAATTCACGCCGGTGGCCGTTCCCGGGGTGAGCGACCGTCCGCCGCTTGAGGGGGAAACCTGCTACGGGGTGGACCTGCGGGAAGTGCCCGATGATTTTCTGCACGACCAAGCAGGTATCGTGCTCGACTGGCTGCTCGCCGCCCGGGAGGAATACGGGGATGATACCACCTTTTTCACTCCTTATTTCGACCGCCTGGCCGGTACGGCAGAGCTTCGGACCATGATCATGGAAGGAAAAGACAAATACCAGATCAGATATGCCTGGAAGAGAGACCTGAATGCTTTCCGGGAACGGAGGAAACCGTATCTCCTGTATCCGGAGTGAAACAAACATCCGGAAAAGTGATTTTAAAACAACGAACAGGTTGGATTTCTTTGTTATCCTAATGAATTGAAATAGATTGTCCTGTCTGACACAGCTACGTAGATTTTTCCCTTTCAGATTCGTTTTCCCTGGAAATTAATTATCAGTTTGTTCATAGTTAAAAACAAAATGGATCCTTCCGGCTAATCACTTCCCAGCCTCTCCCCTGAAGGCAAGCTTTCCCTTCCGGGCCGGACCATGTGGTATGACCACCGAAAAATGAGACTTCCGAATTGGAGGGCGTCATTCAGAACGGCAGAAAGCCGGATCTGCCTTTATCTGTAGGGATTTGAAAGGAATATGGGTCAGACCGTTCTGCCAGGATACACCTTCAGGGCTTCCTCCAGGCATTTCATAGCGTTTTTCAGATCGTCGATCTTCAGCACATAGGCAATGCGAACCTGCTTTTTCCCCAGTTCGGGGCGGGAATAAAACCCGGAAGCCGGGGCCAGCATTACGGTCTGGTTTTCGTATTCAAAATCGCTTAGCAGCCATTGCGAAAAACGGTCGGTGTCGTCTACCGGCAACTGGGTGATGGTATAAAACGCACCACCCGGCATGGGGCAGATCACTCCTTCCATGCGGTTCAGAGCATCCACCATATAGTTTCTTCGCTCGATATATTCATGATACACTTCATCGAAATAAGACTTAGGTGTATCGATGGCCGCTTCTCCCAGAATCTGGCCCAGGGTGGGTGGGCTGAGGCGGGCCTGGGCGAATTTCAGGGCCGTTTGCAGCACCTCGCTGTTCCGGGTGATGATGGCTCCGATGCGTGCCCCGCAGGCGCTGTACCTTTTCGATACGGAATCCACCACAATCACGTGCTGGTCCGTTCCCTGAAGGTTCAGGGCCGAGAAATGAGATTTTCCGTCGTAGCAGAATTCACGGTATACTTCATCCACGAACAGGTACAGGTCGTGCTTCAGCACAAGTTCCCTGAGTTGTTCCAGCTCTTCGCGGGAATACAGGTATCCGGTGGGATTGTTGGGATTGCAGATGAGAATGGCCCGGGTTTTCTGAGTGATCTTTTTCCCCAGTTCCTCCATGGGAGGCAGGGCGAACCTGTTCTCTATAGTGGCTGTTACCGGGACCACCTTCACTCCGGCAATGAGGGCGAAGCTGTTGTAATTGGCATAAAAGGGTTCGGGAACAATCACCTCGTTGCCGGGATCCAGAACCGAAAGCATGGAAAACAACAGAGCTTCCGACCCGCCGGTGGTGACCATCAGCTGGGTATAGTCGATATCGATCCCTACCGACCGGTAGTATCCGGCCAGTTTGCGGCGGTACGACTCGTTACCGGCAGAATGGCTGTATTCGATTACCTTCAGGTCGGTGTTCCGGATGGCCTCCATAGCCACTTCCGGGGTGGGAATGTCGGGTTGGCCGATGTTCAGGTGATACACCCTGCGGCCTTTTCTTTTCGCTTCCTCTGCAAAGGGAACCAGCTTCCTGATAGGGGAAGCCGGCATGAGTATTCCTTTTTCTGAAATGGTTGGCATGATTACTGACAATTATCTGAGTTGGCTATATTCCTTTCTTTTTGTATTCTTATTCCTAGGTGCCATTGTTTGCTCCCGCGGGCTGCCTGACAGAATACAAAGATACATTTATTTTCCCATGGAAACTATGTTAAAGAAAAGGCGGAACGGCTTCCTCAGTAACCACCGGTAATTTCCCATACGAAAGCACGAATGCCCACGTCCTGGTTTTCCTCATCCATCTTCTTTACATAATGCAGTACCTGGTCTACCAGGGGATCTTCCACCACGGTGAGCACGGCCCCGTTTTGTTCAGGCCAGGTGTGGGTGTTCATGTGGGGATCGCCTGTCACACTTCCTCTTCCGTAAATATCGGTCCACATGGTGAATCCTCTGATTTCCAGCTTATCGAGCATGTACTGCACTTTTTCAGTATGTGCGTGGTTATATACGATGAATATCGCTTTCATGGCGTGATTTTATTCATTTCTGTTGGTTGATTCTTCCATGAAGGAGAAGGTGAGTTTCCGTCTCCTCTTGTTTTCAATGCGCCTGATGAACAGGTGGTATACCACGGGCACCAGGATAAGGGTGACCATGGTGGAGAGCAGCAGTCCGCCGATCACCGAGATACCCATAGGGCTCCATATTTCCGATCCTTCCCCGGTGCTCAGGGCCAGTGGCAGCATCCCCAGAATGGTGGTCATCGAGGTCATCAGCACGGGGCGCAGTCTCGACCGTCCCGAGATGGCAATGGCTTCCGTGAGGTCATTTCCCCGGTCGCGCATCAGATTGATGTAATCGACCAGAACGATGGCATTTTTCACCACGATGCCCACCAGCATAACTCCTCCTACCATGGAAATGAGGTTCAGGGTGGTGTTGGTGATAAACAGGGCCAGCAGCACTCCCGAGAAAGCGAAAGGAATGGAGAACATGATGATAAATGGCATACGCAGCGATTCGAACTGGGAGGCCATGACCAGGTACACCAGTACCATACCGAGTATCAGGAGCATGGCCAGATCGACCATGGATTCCTGCATATCTTCCACGGCCCCTCCCACGGTGATCTGCACATCGGAGGGTACATCCACCCCGGCGATCTGTTCCTGGATGTTTCTGGTAAGAACATTCAGCGGAACTTTATAGGGAGTGATGCTCACCGTAATAATCCGCTGTTTGCGTTTGTGTTCGATATTGGGTGGAGACCAGCTCTCGATGATATCGGCCACTTCTTCCAGTCTGATTCCGTTCCCCTGGGCGTTGGTGATGATCATCGATTCCAGATCGGAGATTGCATTGCGGTGTTCCTCGTCGAACCTTACCACAATATCGTATTCATCACCTGTTTCACGGTATTTGGTCATATAGGGGCCTTCTACCCGGTTCCTGAGCTGGTTGGCCAGGTTGTAAGTGTTTATGCCGTAGCGGGCCATTTTTTCCCTGTCGGGGATGATCTTGAGCTGGGGTTTGATGGGATCGCGGCTGATCTCAATGTTCCGGGCCCCCTGTATGCCACTGAACCGGCGTGCCAGTGTATCGGCCAGTACCGATGTTACATCCAGGTCATATCCCATAATTTCCACCACCACATTGTTATCGGTACTGGCACCCATTCCTCCGTTGGGGGTAACCGTATAGGTTACAATTTCAGGAATGGTTTTCAGGTATGCGCGCAGGTCTTCGGCAATATCCCAAACAGAGCGGTCTCTTTCTTCGAGGTCTTTCAACCGCATGTTGTAGTTGATGATATTTGACCCCGACTGCATAAAAACGGCAAATATTCCTCCCCGGTCGTCCGATCCGGCCGAGGTGCTCATCAGGGCATATTCAGGGATATTTTTGTTTATATAGTTGTCGATCTGTCGGGCTATTCTGACGGTTTCATCTACCCGGAGCCCGGTTTGCAGTTCCACGGTGGCGGAGAGCTGCCCCTGGTCGGCTTCCGGAAGAAATTCGGTTCCCATAAGGGGGATCAATGCCAGGGAGCCGCCAAAGATGACCAGGGAGGTGATCAGCACCAGAGCTTTGTGCCGGAGTGCATACCGCAGGCTTGTCTCATAAAAATTGTCCAAGTGGTCGAGCCAGCGGAGCGCCGTATTGTCATGGGAAAATTTGCGGACAGTATTCTTTTTGGGTCTGAGTTTGAGTAATTTCGATGAAAGCATGGGGGTGAGCGTGATGGCCACGGCGGTTGACGTAACCACGGTGATGGAAACCACCCAGCCGAGTTGTTTGAACAGTTCGCCGGTCATTCCGCTTACCAGAGTGAGTGGCAGGAATACGGCCACCACGGTAAGGGTGGTGACGATTACGGCCAGCCACACTTCATTGGTGGCGTAAATGGCCGCCTCCCGGGGCCGGCTGCCCCTTTCGATGTGTTTGGTGATATTTTCCAGTACCACAATGGCATCGTCTACCACCATCCCGATGGCAATGGACAGGGAGGAAAGGGAAATGATGTTGATGGTATTCCCGGTAAGGTAAAGGTAAATAAAGGCAACGATGAGCGAAATGGGAATGGTGATGACCACGATGAAAGTTGCCCTCCATCTTCCCAGAAAGAACAGGACAACCATCACCACGAAAAACAGGGCGAACAGGAGCGTTTGCGACAGGTTATTGATCGAGCCTGTGATAAAATCGGATGTATCGAAAATCGGCTCGATATGGATGTCGGGCGGCAGGGTCCGGGCCAGTTGGGGGAGCTGTTTGTTCACTTTACGGGCAATTTTTACCGTATTGGCTCCCGATTGTTTCTGTATGATCAACCTGACCCCTTTCTTTCCATTGATCCTTTCATCAATGGTCATATCGCGCAGGGTATCCTGCACGGTGGCGATATCTCTCAGATAAACGGGTTTGCCGTTGATATTGGCCAGCACGATTTCTTTGACCTGATCGCTTTCGGTGAATTCCCCTTCCACACGCAGGGGATAATCCAGCATGCCCATTTCGATATGGCCGGCCGGCATATTCAAATTCTCGGCATTGAGTACCGCGGCTACCTGTTCAATGGTGAGATGATAGGCTTCCATTTTCCGGGGGTTGATGGTAACCTGCACCTCACGGGCCGGCGCCCCGAAGGTTCCGATAGCCCCGATCCCTTCGATCCGGTTCAGGGGATTGATGATCTTTTCCTCGAGGATCTTCTCGAGGGCGGCATAGCTCTCATCGGCGGTAACGGCAAATACCATAATGGGCATGAGACTGCTGCTGAACTTGAAGATGGAAGGGTCTTCCACTTCTTCGGGCAGGGCCTGTTCGGCCAGGCTGAGGGCTTCCCTGATCTCATTGGCCGCCTCGTCCATATTGGTTCCCCATTCGAATTCACAGGATACGATAGAAATATTGTCGCGGGAAACCGAGCTAATCTCTTTCAGGTTACTGACCGTGTTCAGGTTATCTTCTATTACCCGGGTTACGTTCGTTTCAATGTCTTCCGCACCGGCTCCGCTGTAAACCGTATACACCGAAATAGCCGGGAATTCCAGTTCGGGATAGAAGTCGATAGGCAGGCGTGCAAGGGAGTAAATACCCAGTACCACCAGCCCGATAAAGATCATCAGGGTAGTAATGGGCCTCTGAACAGATTGCTTGTATATACTCATGTTGTTTTTTCTTAAACGGGAATCAGGATACTTGGCTTTCTTTTTATTCTTGAATGATCTCAACGGGTGTTTGGTCTTCCAGGCGTTTCTGTCCGGCCACGATCAGTTGTTCGCCCCCTTTCAGCTCGGAGGAAATGATCTCCAGCTGATCGTCAAAACGGCGTCCGAGCTGAACAGTAATCTTTTTTGCTTTTCCACCGTCGTTAATAAAGATGTAACGTTCGTTCGTTCCGGTCTGCTGCAGTACGGCTATGGCAGGAGCCACAAGGGTTCTGCTTTCGCCCAGCCTGAGGCTTGCCCTGGCGAACATGCCCGGCCGGATCTTTTTCCCCGGGTTCGGGAGGTGGATCTCCACCTGGAAGGTACGGGTCATTGGATCGACGGTAGGATAGATCCGGTATACTTTTCCTTCAAATACTTCTTCCGGGAAGACATCGGTTCTCAATTCAGCTGTCAGGCCTGGTTCGATAACGGGAACATATTTCTCTGGAAGGTGGATATACACTTTCAGCCGGTCGATCTGCATGAGGGTGAACAGGGCTGCTTTTCCTGCGGCGGTATTGGGAGTAGGGGAAAACAGTTCTCCCTCATTGTAGTACCGGCCGGTGACCAGTCCGTTGTAAGGAGCCCTGAGGATGGTATTCTTTTCCAGGTTCCTGATCAGGACTTCTTGTATTTCCACCCCCGACTTCTGCTGGTCATACGCCTGTTGTGTGATGGATCCGTACCTCAGCAGGGTATCCATGCGGGCCAGGTCCTTTTTCATGGTTTCGTACTGTACCCGTGCCTGGCTCAGCTGGGTGGGATCCATTTCGGCCAGTACCTGACCGGCCGATACCCTGTCGTTCACATCGACATGAATGCGCATGATCCTGCCCGACAGGCTGGGGGCAAGATGGGTTTCTTCGAATGCATTGATTTCGGCCGTGACTTCTTCGGTGCGGGCCATATTTTTGTATTCTATGGTCATTACCCTGACCGGTTCGGGTGTTCCGGTTTCCGAATCCGGAGCTGTTTCCTGAGGTCTGGTACAGGAAAAAAGCATGAACAGACCGGCCAGGCCCGGGAGTGTGAATTGGTAATATTTCGGTTTCATGTGTATAAGATTTTCTTAGTTTGTTAACAACATTTCAAGTTCAAGACTGGCATTCAGCACCTCCAGCGTGGCATTCAGAAGTTCCGATTCTGATTGCAGATAGTCGTTGTTTGCCTGTACCATATCGAATACCGAAGCCATACCCTGCTCAAATTTGCGGCGGGTGCTTTCCAGCACTCTTTCCGATACCTCTACGTTTTTTTGCTGGTTTTCATACTTTTCCAGAGCCGTATGGAGATAGTTCCGGTATTGCCTTTCGGTTATGGAAAGTTGTTCGCCAATCATATCTCTGGTATTGACGGCCTTCTCCAGTTCGATCTTTGCCTGTTTGACTTTCTGGTACCGTCCTCCGCTGCTGAACAAGGGTACGTTCAGCTGCAACCCGATGATGGAGGAAGGAAACCAGCGGTCGATAGCAATTTCGTTGCCCATTCCCTGGCGGGTATAAGAGTAAAATCCCGAGAGGGTGGGAAGAAAATTGGCTTTTTCCATGAGAAGATTTTTTTCGGCCATTTCCACCTGGGTTTTCATTATCTGGTAGTCGATATGTTTTTCGGGGATAAATTCTTTCTCCTGCAGGGAACCGGCCAGGTATCTGTCCAGCGTTTCATCGAGGGTGCTGGTTAGGGTAATTTCGGTTTCGGGATCCAGTCCGAGCTGGAAACGCAAAAGGTTGTAATTCAGCTTGATGTTCAGCTCGGTGGAACGAACGGTATTGTCGAGCATGGATACCGAGACGTCGATCTTGTCTACATCGGTCTTTTCCCGCATACCTACCTGCTGAAGCTTACGGGTTTGCCTGAGGGTTTCCAGCAGGTTCTCCCGGTTTTCGCGAATGATCTCGAGGGATTTTTCAGAAACCAGGATGAGGAAATAGTTGCTCATGACCGATTTTTTCACTTCCCGTTCTGTTTGTTCCAGTCCCTGCTTCGACAGCTCTTCCATCAGCCGCGTGGTTTGCAGCCCTACCAGGTAAGGGGCGCTGAAAATCAGCTGGGTGGCATTGAAACCGTAATTGGCATTGTACTTGGTTCCGAACTGGACGGGAATGTATTCTCCGGCCGGTCCCCCGAATATTTCGGCAGGGATGAGCTGGGTCATCAGCTTCAGGTTATCGTTCAGGGCAGCCGAGCCGGCAACCTGGGGCAATCCGTTGGCCAGGGTTTCCAGGTAACTTCGCCTGGCTATCTGGACGTCGTACCGTGCGTTGATCAGATTCCGGTTGTTTTCGCCGGCCACCTGTACCGCTTCATCCAGGCTCAGCTTCATGACCGCTGTGCTGTCGGCTGCTCCGGCAGACAGCACCATGAGGAAACTATAGAGACCTGCAAACAATCGGTACATGTATTTACTCCTATGATTCTCCATACATTCTGTTTTATTCATTTGGCTTCATTCGTGTAATTAAAACTCAAGTATGACTGACGAACGGCATTCATCCAGGAGTTGAATGCCTTTTTCAGTGGAAATTCCACGGATATAAGTCAGGAAGATGTTATTGAATATTTCCCGGTGGCTGTATTGTTCCAGGGCCGGATCGGTTTCGTGCCCGAATGCCTTATCGATCAGCAGGTGCAGAAACTGGTTTACGATATCCATGTCGAGGTCGGTTCTGAACAGTCCCTGTTTCATGCCGTTATCCAGGAATTTCCGGGTAAGCGAATAATCGCGTATATCTTTGTCTTCCGAAATGATCCTGAATACCCTGGTATGGTATTTTTTCAGATCATGGGTGAACTGGGGGTTCACCTCGCGCATCTGGGTAGCTTGATGGGTGGCAAGCTGGAAAATGGTGTGGATCACATTTTCCGAATTTTGTACCAGGTGTTCGGTCTCTTTTTTCTTTTCACTGGCAAAATGCCGTATGGCCTGATAAATCAGATCGTCCTTGTCACGGAACAATTCATAAATGGTTCGTTTGGATATACCCAGCTCATCCGATATCCTGTCCATGGTAATGGCCCTGATGCCATACTTCATGAACAGCTTCATGGAGGTTTCCAGGATATAATTTCGTTTATCCATGGTCAGGATTTTAGGAAGCAACAAAAATCAAAAAACTATTCCAGTTTGCAAAGTTTTTTATGTTAATATTTTGTAAATATTATTAAAGCTGCGGCAGGCGGGTATTTTGCATGCTTTGAAACAACTGAAATAGAGAGAATCTTGCCTGCCGGGAAGGTACAAAAGCAGAGATTTCTTAATTTTGCAGCTTATTCATGTTTTATAGAAGAATAAATACCTATGGAGATCCCCCCGAAATATGATCCTTCAAAAACGGAAGAGAAGTGGTACCGGTACTGGATGAAACAGGGTTTTTTCCATTCCGAACCCGATGAACGTGAGCCGTATACCATTGTTATACCCCCTCCCAATGTTACGGGTGTACTGCATATGGGGCATATGCTGAATAATACGATTCAGGATATTCTGGTGCGCCGGGCCCGGATGCTGGGATACAATACGCTGTGGGTACCCGGTACCGATCATGCCAGTATAGCCACGGAAGCCAGGGTGGTTGGAATGCTGCGGGAGAAAGGCATCAGGAAGTCGGACCTGACCCGGGAGGAGTTCCTGAACTATGCCTGGGAATGGAAGGAAAAACACGGGGGGATTATTCTGGAGCAGCTGAAAAAACTGGGAGCCTCGTGTGACTGGGATCGCACGCGGTTCACCATGGACCCAGATATGTCGGAAAGTGTGATCAGGGTGTTTGTATACCTGTACAGGAAAGGATACATATACCGGGGATGGAGAATGGTGAACTGGGATCCTCAGGCCAAAACGGCCATTTCCGATGAGGAAGTGGTGTACCGGGAATTGCAGTCGAAGCTGTACTACGTGAAATACAAAGTGGAAGGATCGGACGAATGGCTTACCGTGGCCACCACGCGGCCTGAAACCATTCTAGGGGATACGGCCGTGTGTGTTCATCCGGATGATGAAAGGTATACCCACCTGGTCGGCAGGAAAGTGGTTGTGCCTATGGTGAACCGCCGGGTCCCCGTGATCGCCGATCATTATGTTGATCCCGGATTCGGAACGGGAGCTCTGAAGGTAACCCCGGCCCACGATGAGAACGACTACGAGATCGGGTTGAGGCATCAGCTGGAGGTGATCGATATATTCAACGACGACGGTACCCTGAGCACGCAGGCTACCCTGTTTGTAGGGGAAGACCGGTTCGCTGCCCGTGAACTGGCGGAAGAACAGCTTCGGAAGGAAGGGGTGCTGGAGAAGGTGGAGGATTATGTGAATAAAGTGGGTTTTTCGGAAAGGACCGACGTGCCCATTGAACCCCGTCTTTCGCAGCAGTGGTTCCTCCGTATGAAGGAACTGGCACAGCCCGCCCTGGAGCATGTGATGAACAACCATATCAGGCTGCACCCGGCCAAATTCAAGAATGTGTACAGGCACTGGATGGAAAATGTGCGCGACTGGTGCATATCCCGCCAGTTATGGTGGGGGCACCGCATTCCTGCCTGGTACTACAGGGTCCCCGGTGAAAATGATCAACGGATTGTGGTGGCCGCTGATGCTGCCGAAGCACTGGAACTGGCCAGGAAGGAGTCGGCAAACCCGTCGCTGGAGCCGGCCGACCTGCACCAGGATGAAGATGTGCTCGACACATGGTTTTCCTCCTGGCTGTGGCCGATATCGGTTTTTGACGGGGTCAGGAACCCCGACAACCCCGATTTTAAATACTACTATCCTACCAACGACCTGGTAACCGCTCCCGAGATCTTGTTTTTCTGGGTAGCCCGAATGATTATTGCCGGCTACGAATTTGCAGGGGAAAAACCTTTCCATCATGTGTACCTTACGGGAATTGTACGCGACAAGCTGGGCCGGAAAATGTCAAAATCGCTTGGCAATTCTCCCGAACCCCTGGAGCTTATAAAAAAATACGGAGCCGACGGTGTACGGGTGGGTATGCTGCTGTGTTCGCCGGCAGGCAATGATCTGCTCTTTGATGAAAGTTTGACAGAACAGGGCAGGAACTTCGGGAACAAGATATGGAACGCCTTCAGGCTGGTAAAGAGCTGGAAGGTAGACCGGAAGAGGGAGCAGCCCGAATATTCCCGTCAGGCGGCGGAATGGTTCGAATCGAGAATACAGCAGTCAATTCACCTGCTGAACCGGCAGTTTGCGGGTTACAAGCTGTCGGAAGCCCTGATGAACCTGTACCGGTTGTTCTGGGATGAGTTTTCTTCCTGGTATCTGGAGATAGTCAAGCCCGGTTTTCAGGAACCTGTGGACGGGGTGACCATGGATAAGACCCTGGACTTCCTGGAACAACTGATCATTCTGTTGCATCCTTTTATGCCCTTCATTACCGAAGAAATCTGGCAGCGGCTGCGTGAAAGAAAGCAAGGGGAAAGCGTGATGGCGGCCCCCCTGCCCAGGGCAAGAAAGTACGATGCAGAACTGGTGGAACGTGTGGAAAAGGCCAAGCAAACCATTACCACTATCCGTTCTATCAGGAAACAGCAGAACATTCCCCAGAAAAAATCACTGGAATTGCTGGTACGCCAGGTAGAATCGGAATACGATAACCGTTTCGGGGAAGTGCTGAAAAAACTGGGTAATTTGTCCGATATCCGATTCATTGATAAGAAACCGGAAAAAGCCCTTTCGTTCATGGTGAAAACCACCGAATTCTATATACCGGTGGGTGATGATATCGATCTGGATGCGGAGAGGAAGAAGGTGGAAAACGAACTTGAGTATACGCGGGGTTTTCTCGATTCGGTGATGAAAAAGTTGAACAACAGGAAATTTATGGAAAATGCTCCCGAAAGGGTCGTGCGGGCCGAACTCAATAAAAAAGCGGATGCGGAAGCCCGTATCCGGGCCCTGGAAGAAAAACTGGCCGGCCTGTAGAACGAAAGGCTTCTTCACGGTATCCACCTGTTATTAAACATCATGTTCTGGGAAATACCCGGATATTCCACAAGGACATTCTGTGTATTTTTGATGTCCCAACCAACCATATCCGGCTATGCGCGAAGAAGAAATTCTGATGAATCCCAACCCGCTGGTTGCTTACCTGAAAAAACCTGCTTCTGAGTTTACCCGACACGACCTGGTTCAGTTTGCCGAAGAAAATGGCATTGAAATGGTCAATTTCAGGTATGTGGCCGAAGACGGAAAACTAAAAACCCTGAATTTTATTATTAACAGCCGGGCGTATTTGGATACGATCCTGGCGGCAGGTGAACGGGTGGACGGGTCCAGCCTGTTTTCCTTCATTGAGCCCGGAGCCAGTGACCTTTATGTTGTTCCACGTTACCGGACTGCCTTTGTCAATCCTTTTTCCGATATTCCCAGCCTGGAGATCATGGCTTCTTTTTACACCCGTGAAGGAACTCCGCTGGCCAGTTCGCCTGACAATGTTTTACGGAAAGCCGCGAGGCATTTCACTGAAAAAACAGGATACCGTTTCAAGGCGCTGGGAGAGCTTGAGTACTATGTAAACAGTCAGCATGATCCCCGGTATCCTCTGATCGATCAGAAGGGATATCACCAGTCGAAGCCCTTTGCAAAATTCGAGGACCTCAGGCTGGAAGCCCTCAGGCTGACGGCCATGGCCGGAGGGCGGATCAAGTACGGGCACTCTGAAGTAGGAAGTTTTTCAACCGAAACAGAAGATTTTGAACAGCATGAGATCGAATTTCTTCCGGTGGATGTTGAAGATGCTGCCGATCAGATGCATATTGCCCGCTGGATCCTCAGGATGCTCAGTTACCGGCACGGGGTGGAGGTGAGCTTTGCTCCCAAGATTACGGTAGGGAAGGCCGGAAGCGGTATGCACATTCACATGCTGCTCGAAAAGAACGGGAAGAATGTGATGACCGACGGGGTTCGACTGAGTGATACGGCCCGGAAAATGATTGCGGGTATCCTGGATCTTGCCGGTGCGCTGACGGCTTTCGGCAATACCATTCCCACTTCTTATCTGAGGCTGGTACCCCACCAGGAAGCCCCTACCAGCATATGCTGGGGCGACCGTAACCGTTCGGTACTGGTGCGCGTTCCTCTGGGATGGACGGGAACCGCCAATATGGTGGAAGATGCCAACCCGGGCATGAAAAACGATAAATTTCTGACCGAAGACAAGCAAACCATTGAATTCAGGGCTCCCGACGGATCGGCCGATATTTATTCCCTGCTGGCCGGTCTGGTAGTTGCCGCCCGTCACGGACTGGAGATGGACCATGCCCTGGAGCTGGCCCGCCGCTTGTATGTGGATGTAAACATTTTCGACGAAAAGCACAAAAGCAAAGCCGAGAAACTGGAACATCTGCCCGCTTCCTGCTGGGAATCGGCCATGAACCTGGAGAAGAAGAGGGCTGTGTTCGAAAAAGACGAGGTGTTCCCTGCTTCGTTGATCGATCATGTGATCAAAAAGCTCCGATCATACCAGGATGAAAACCTGAGTGAGCGCTTGTGCGGGAAAGAAGAGGAAATCCACAGGCTGGTGCTGAAATACATCCATTATCATTAGGAAGGGGTCAGGGAGCCAGCCGGGCCTGCTGCCATGTCCGGTGCGTGCGTTTGAAAACAATCCTGTTGTGCAGCCTGCCTTCACGCCCCTGCCAGAATTCGATCATCTGGGGAATCAGCAGGAATCCGCCCCAGTAAGAAGGGCGGGGGATGCGGCTTTCGGAAAATTTCTTTCCTGTTTCCGTCAGCTTCTGTTCGAAGTTATTCCCTGTGAGGTATGACCTGGCTCCGGGTGAACTCCACGCTCCCAGCCGGCTCTCCCAGGGACGGGAATCAAAATACCGGTCAGAATCGTCTTCAGGCAGACGCACCGACTTCTTTCTGCAGGTTGGCCGCCTGTATGCTTACGTTCAGCTCGAAACCGATCAGCAGGGAGATCGAGTTGAAATACATCCACAGCAGTACCACCATGATGGTGCCGATGGAGCCGTAAAACTTGTTGTACTGTCCGAAATGATTCACGAAATAGGAAAATCCCAGGGATGCCATCAGAAATCCCACACTGGCCAGGGAAGAGCCGGCGGAGAAAAATTTCCAGCGCGTCCGTTTGGGTGGAACCATGTAATACAGAAAAGAAATGGCAAAATAGATCAGGGCGAATGTGATCAGCCATTTTCCGGCCGACATCAGGTAGAAGGTGAAATTCTGCTCCAGGATGCCCAGAGAGACCAGTTTTTGAATGGCCAGCCGGCTGAAAATGATCAGAAAAATGGCCAGCGTAAACAGCAGGATGATCAGCAGTACCAGGAAGATGCTGACCGAGCGCTGGGTGATCCAGCCCCGGGTATCGAACTGGTGGGGGGAAATGTAAAAGGCGGAAATGAGGGCGTGGATACCGTTGGATGAAAAAATCAGGGTGGAGATAAACATCAGGAAAAGCAAACCCCCGCTCTTTTTGGTGAACACTTCCACCAGGGTGGATTCCATCATATGATATGCGTTTTCCGGAAGGATGTTCTCAAAAAATTTCAGGATTTCATCGGATAGGTTCTCAATGGGGATGAAGGGGATGAGGGTAAACAGAAAGATGGTAGCCGGCAGGATGGCCAGCAGCAGGTTAAAGGCAATGGACGAAGCACGCGTGACCAGACTTCCTTTCTGGAATCCCTTCACAAAAAAAGCCACTACATCGTATACGGGAACACCGTCCAGCCCGGGCAGCGTCATGACCCTGGCGCGGTTTACCAGTTTTTCTATTTGTTTGCCTAATACCGTTTTTTTCAGCCAGGCCGGATTGTTCCCCATATTTTACTGTTTACTGGCTTTCAGGCTCATGTCCAGACATTTGATATGATGGGTAAGCGCACCCACCGATATAAAATCTACTCCGGTTTCCGCATATTCCCTGATATTCTGCAGGGTTATGTTCCCGGAGGCTTCCGTTTCCGTTCTGCCACCGATTAGCTTTACAGCCTGACGCAGATCTTTCGGAGTGAAATTATCCAGCATGATCCGGTCGGCCCCGCCGGTTTCCAGAATGAGTTTTACCTCTTCCAGGTTACGGGCTTCCACTTCCACTTTCAAATCCAGCTGATTCATCTGCAGGTAGATACGTGTTTTTTCCAGGGCCTTCTTCACTCCACCGGCAAAATCAATGTGGTTATCTTTCAGCAGGATCATATCGTACAGGCCCATTCGGTGGTTTTCGCCTCCGCCGATCCGTACGGCTAATTTTTCCAGGTATCGCATGCCGGGAGCCGTTTTCCGTGTATCGAGCAGCCTGGCCTGTGTACCTGCCAGTTGTTCCGTATACAGCCTGGTTTGGGAGGCAATACCGCTCATACGCTGCATAATGTTCAGAACCAGGCGTTCACACTTCAGAATGGCATGTGCCGATCCCTCTACTTCAAACACCCGGTCTCCCGGGAAAACCTTTTCACCGTCGGTTTTCAGTAAACGAATGGCCATGTCGGGATCGACAAAAAGGAATACCTGCCGTGCAACATCCGCACCGGCAATGATCCCTTCTTCCTTTGCCAGCAGCACGGCATGACCGGTTGAGCGGGCAGGGACGGAAGCCAGGCTGGAATGGTCGCCGGTCCCGATATCTTCTTCCAGCGCCCGTTCAATGAAGGAAAGCAACCAGGAATCATTCATGGGATGGTTCAAACCTTAGCTGGTGGATCAGGGCTTTGTCATTGTCGCCTTTCAGCAGGAAATATACCCGGTAATTTCCCGACCGGGTGGTGAGTTGCCCGATGGCATACCGGGATTTTGATTTTCCTCCCTGATGTTTTATAGTGAATTGCGTGGGCTGATTTTTTGTGAAGAAATCGCGGATGATCTTTTCAGCCTGTTCCTTGCTGTATATATCTTCCTTATTGAGGATTACCAGCTCGATCACCTCATTGAAGTGGGCAGCCAGCATTTTGGCATCGCCGGTACGGATAGCCAGCGGAATCTGTTCGGGAATACCCTGGTTCTGTGCAAATACAGAACCGGTGAAAACAAGGAAAATAATCCATGAGCTTCGCAGGAACTTTTTATTTTTCATGAAAAAAGGTATTTTAACGATCTTTATGGTACAAATATTGAACCATATTTGGGTGGTTTCTGAACGATGATTAAAAAATTTATTCTCAAATCCGGTCAAAAAATACATATAAAACCGATAATATCCAATGAAAATAACCCTTCTTGCAGTGGGGAAGACAAGGGAGGCCTACCTGAAAGAAGGCCAGAACGAATACCTGAAGAGGCTCTTCAGGTATGTGCCGTTTGAATACAGGGAATTACCCGACGTGAAGGGAAAGAACCTGAAGGAGGAACAAATACGCGAAAAGGAAGCGGAACGTATTATACGATCCATTCCAGCGGGCGACAGAATTATCCTGTTTGACGAGAGAGGAGAACAATACAGCAGTGAAGGCCTGGCTCGCTGGCTTCAACGCCAGATGATGGAAGGGAGCCGCAACATCTGTCTGGTGATCGGAGGCCCTTACGGATTTTCTTCAAGGGTAAGAAAGGCGGCAGACCAGGAGCTGTCGCTCTCCAGGCTGACATTCTCACACCAGATGGTGCGGCTGATTATTCTGGAACAACTGTACAGGGCCTTCACCATCCTGAAAGGGGAACCATATCATCACTCCTGAGCCATGATGAAACTGACCAGAATTACTGTTAAAAATCCCTTTCTGCTGCTGGTTTTATTCCTGTTGCTTACCCTGTTGTCTTTTCTTGCGGAAAAAGCCTATATCCGCAACCGGGTTCCGGATATGGAAATGGCTGAGTTTCAGGAGATCCTGCTGGAAAAGGAACAGGCCATGGATATTTTGCTCAACCGGGTGGCTGCGGAGCTGGAACATACCGGCTGGGATGCATGGATAGGGGAATATGGTGAAGAGGTGGAGAAAAAACTTCAGGGCGAGGGATTTACCCTGTTGCTGTACAGAAACGACAGTTTGATCTACTGGTCGGACAACAACATTCCTCTCCCCTGGGAATGGTCGCAGGAATTATTTTCGCGACCTTTTTTAGAACTGGATAACTCCTTTCATCTGGGCCTTTACAGGGAATCAGAACCTTACCGGCTGGTGGGCATGATCCTGATCAAATACAGATATCCCTATCAGAATGAGTTTCTGAGAAACGAGTTCCAGGAAGATTACGGGTTGCCTTCCTGGATCAGGGTGATGGGTCCGGATGAACCCGGCCGGCAGGCTTTTCCGGTACGCGATCTTTCGGGGAACGTGGTTTTCTACCTGACCGGACTGGCCCCTCCCTCGGATGCGGCCCCTCCTTTCAGTGTTCCGGGTTTTCTTTATCTGATCACCTTTCTGTCCCTGCTGTTTTTTTTGGCTTCCTGGTTCAGGATAATGCCCGACAGGAAACGGTATTTTACGGGATGGTTGTTTTCCGTTCTGTTCCTGACCTGCCTGAAGGAGTTGCTGCGGTTCCTGGCAGTACCGCAACTGGTTTACCGGATGGAGCTGTTTTCACCTCTTCTGTATGCAGGAACAGGCCCATGGGCATCGCTGGGTGACCTGGTGATTTTTGCCGTGATTTCCTTTTTTCTGGTCTACCTTTTGTACAGCGGGATCACCAGGTTCCATATCACACTTCCGGAAAGAAAAAATCTACAGTGGATTACGGGTATATTTCTTTATGCTCTGGCAGGGGGATGGTTTTTGTTCGTTGAGTATCTTTTCAGGTCACTGATCATTCATTCCAGCATATCGTTTGAGCTTCACCGCCTGCTTGACCTTTCGGTCAATACTTTTCTGGCGTTGATGGTTGTGGGATTGCTGTTTTTTTCCGCTTTTCTGATACTCGATGGGATCTTTTCGGCGGGGATCAAACCGGCAGGTCAGAAAAAGCTTCAAATGATGGCCCTGGCCGGGATTACACTCTCATTCCTGCTAACCGGTTGGTTCACCGGATTTCTACAGGTGGTACAGATTATTATTTTCTTTTACCTGTTCAATGCTTTGCTGATCTGGTTCAGAAACCACCACCGGAAAGGCTGGAAATACAGTTTCCTGACTCTGCTGGTATTACTTTTTTCCCTGCTGGCTCTATACAATATTGTTTTCTTCAATACTGAAAAGGAGAAAAATGTAAGAAAGGTGCTGGCAGTGAATCTGGCTACGGAACATGATGCCGTGGCCGAAGTGTTGCTTGAAGAGATGGGGGAAAAGCTGGAATCGGACACCATTCTGGCAGGATTACTCGGTAAATCCGTTTTTTCTCCTATGGAGGTTGACAGCATTTTCGAATACCTGCAAACAGAATATTTCAGCGGATTCTGGGAGCAGTATTATCTGGAGATCACCATCTGTGATGAACAGTCGGAACTGGAAATACTCGACAGGGATACAGTCAGAAACTGCTATGCCTTCTTTGATGAAATGCTTGAGATGATAGGGGAGGCCTTGCCCCGTAGCAATTTCTGGTTCCTGAACGATCCGAATGGAAGAACCACTTATTTCGGCAGGTTCTCTTATCCTGTGAACCCGGATATGATCAATACCCTGTTCATCAGGCTGGATTCGCGCCTCACCTATACACATCTGGGATATCCCGAACTATTGCTTGACAACCGGTTTGAGAAATCGACCCGTCTGGAGCGTTACTCCTGGGCCAGGTACATCCACAACCGTTTGATTACCCAGTCGGGTGATTTTCCATACAGTCTGAGCCTGGATGTGTACAATCCCCCTGAAGAAGAATTCAGTTTTCTTCATTTCGACGGGTACAGCCACCTGATCTATCGTATTGACCCGGACAAGCAGATCATCATAAGCACCCATGATCTGAGAGGTATCGACCTGTTGATCGATGCCTCATACCTTTTTGTGTACTTTTTCCTGTGGATGAATATTATCCTCCTGATGATCAATATCCCCGGTATTTTCCGGAATATCCGGCTCACTTTCAAAACCAGGATACAGACGGCTATGGTGGGAATTCTTTTCATGGCACTGGTTCTGATCGGGGGAGGTGCGGTTTATTACAGCATCAGGCAATACCGGGCTAAACACAATGAAATGATCCGTGAAAAAATCCAGTCGGTGTATGTGGTACTGGATCATGAACTGGCCTATGAATCCTTTCTGGATCCGGGCTGGTCGAGGGGACAGTATGTCAACCTGAACGATCTGCTGGTAAGGTATTCCAATGTGTTCTATACCGATATTAACCTCTACAGTCCGGATGGGAAGCTGCTTGCCACTTCACGACCTGAGATATTTGATGAAGGACTTACGGGAAGGCGCATTGACAATCAGGCCTACCGGGAACTCCGCTGGAACCGGAAAGCCGAATTTGTTCACCGCGAGAACATCGGGGAAATGAGTTTCCTGTCGGCCTATGTGCCGTTTACCAATGCAGAAAACCAGTTGCTGGCCTACCTCAACCTGCCCTATTTTACCAAACAAATTTCGCTGTCGAGGGAAATATCCCTTCTGGTGGTGGCCATTGTGAATATTTCCTTTCTTTTACTGATCCTGACCATCTTCCTGGCGGTACTGATCTCCAACAAAATCACCGATCCGCTGCGGATGATTCAGCGTAAATTCAGCCGCCTGAAACTGGGAAGGAGCTATGAGAAGATTTCTTATGAGGGTGAGGATGAGATCGGTGAACTGGTGCATGAATACAACCGCATGGTAACCGAGCTGGCCCGGAGTGTGGAAAAACTGGCCCGTTCCGAGCGGGAATCGGCATGGAGGGAAATGGCGCGTCAGGTGGCCCATGAGATCAAGAATCCTCTGACCCCCATGAAATTGAGTATCCAGCAGGTAAAAAGGGCCTATGAAGATCGGGCACCCGGATGGGAGGAGAACTTTCAGCGGTTTACCCGTACCATGATCGAACAGATCGAAAACCTTTCGGCCATAGCCAATGCTTTTTCACATTTTGCCCAGATGCCCACATCCAGCTTTGAACCGGTAAACATGGTGGAAAAGGTATGGAATATTGCCGAGCTGTTTGGCAATACCGAAAATGTGGAGATCCGTGTGGATGTACATGGCCTGAGTGAAGCCATGGTCGTGGCCGACAAGGAACAAATGTTGCGCGTGCTGACCAACCTGGTGAAAAATGCCATCCAGGCCATTCCCGAGGACCGTCCCGGTCGGGTGGGGATTGATCTGACTCTGGAGGGGAAAAGGGTGATCATTGCTGTTTCCGATAACGGAAAAGGGATCCCCGACGAGCTGGGCGAAAAATTGTTTGTACCCAATTTTACAACCAAATCAAGCGGGATGGGACTGGGACTGGCCATCGTGCGCAATATCGTTTCAAATACGGGAGGAAGCATCCATTATGAGACGCGCGTGGGGGAAGGAACTACTTTTTATGTGGAACTTCCTGTATACCATCCGGAAAACCAGTCTTCCGGCAAAGAATCCCCCCGGGGGAAAATCCCGTAAAGAAATCATGAATGTTCTGCAAAAGGGAATCGGGCATAATTGTAACATTTTCAGTAAGAATACGTATTTACATGGTCACCTCCCGGCTTGTGAAAGCCGGATATGTGCAAAATTCCCGAAGAACACAACGTAAAAATTGCTATATTCATCCAAATAATTAAGGGCGAAGAAACTGAGAAGGAAATCCGTACATATGATGTTTTCCCTACTGCTGATGGCAGGAGGGATGCATTGGGCATTTCCGCAGGGAACGCCCCTGTCCGGCGTGGTGAATGACTATGCCCGGATTGTATCCATCGATGCTGCCGACCAGGTAACCGTGGACGATGCTTCGGCCTTTTCCGAAGGGGATACCGTGCTGGTGATCCAGATGAAAGGGGTGGAAATACTGGGGAGCAACGACAATAATTTTGGCTCCAAGCAGGGTTGGGGAGGTGTGGGTAAATACGAATTTATCCGCATAGCCTCGGTCAGCGGAAACCAGGTTTCCTTTACCAACGAACTTCAGAATTTTGCCAGTTACCAGGTGGACGGGAGCATGCAACTGGTTCGCGTGCCCGGATATGACAAGGCCGAAGTAACCGGGACCCTGACCTGTGATCCCTGGGACGGAGAAAAAGGGGGAGTGCTGGCCCTGTTTGTCAGCAATACCCTGGTACTGAATGCCGATATCGATGTTTCGGCCAGAGGCTTGCTGGGTGGATCGGCCGATCAGGGAGACGGTGTATGCTCGGAAACCGATCCAGATCTTTACGATGATTATTATTACGATGCCTCCTCCCAGAGGGCGGGGAACAAGGGCGAGGGGATTGTTTCATTTATTGATGGCGTGGGTTCCTACAATTCCGCTTACCAGAAAGGCCGGGGGAGATTGTATAACGGTGGCGGTGGCGGCAATGGACGCTACTCCGGCGGCGGAGGCGGTGGAAATATGGGGAAAGGAGGAGATGCCGGGAATGAGAATTGTACCTCTCTGTATTTTCTTGGCGGTTACGGCGGAAACGGATTTACTGCCAGTGATATTAATTATGTATCCGTTCGCAGGCTGGTGATGGGTGGGGGGGGAGGCTCTTCCACCTGGCAGAATCCGGGCGATGCTACTGACGGGGGAAACGGAGGAGGAATGATCGTTTTGGTAGCCGACAGCATTGTGGGGAACGGCCACAGGATCCTGGCCATGGGAGGGTCGGTATTGGCTACGGCTACCTTCACCGGAGGTGCCGGTGGAGGCGGGGCCGGAGGTACCGTGGGGATAGAAGTACGTTCTTATCATACTTCTTTACTGGAAGTAAATGTTACCGGAGGGAAAGGAGGTGACGGAGATTGCAGCGGCCCGGGTGGTGGTGGCGGTGGCGGTCTGATCTGGCATAAGGGAACCTCTTTGCCCGGAAATGTGATATCCCTGGCAGATGGGGGACTGGGAGGCCAGGATTATGGTTGTGGAGATTTTGGTATTAACGGGAATAATGGGGAAGTTACTTCCAATCTGGATGTGGTCATTACCGGTTTCCTTTTTAACACCATCAAGTGGGCTTCTACCAACGACCTGACCGATACCATCTGCGAGGGAACGGTTCCTTCCATGATCATCGGTTCAGAACCTAAAGGAGGGACCACTCCGTATAGTTATACCTGGCAGTACAGTACCGACCAATCAATATGGAACGACATATCCGGGGCCACCGGTGAAAATTATGTCCCGACTGTTCCCCTGGCCGATACAACCTGGTACCGGCGTATTGTGCGCGATATGTCCGTTCCCCAGATTGTAGATGTGAGCAAACCGGTGGTGGTGAATGTTCATCCCGCCCTGGCCGATTATTCCATTACCTTTGAAGATACCATCTGTCACAATCAGGTGCCACCCGTGCTGGAACCCGATGTGGCCGTGCCCACCGGCGGAGATGGTATCTATGCCTACCGTTGGGAGGAAAGTCTCGACGATGTGAATTTTACCGAGGCTGCCGGTAATTTTACCGGTGCCTCCTATCAGCCGCCTGCTCTGACGCAGACCACTTATTACCGGCGCTGGGTTTATTCCGGAAAATGCTATGAGGTGAGCGATACGGTAACCATCACGGTACTGCCGGCTATCACCAACAATACCATCAGCGCCGACCAGGTAATCTGTGAAGGATCGGCCTTTGCCCTTCTTGATGGGCTTCCTCCGGCCAACGGCGACGGTACTTACCGGTTTGTATGGGAGGAAAGTCTTGACGGGAATACCTATGCCAGTGCCTATGGTGCTGTGACCGACCAGGAAGACTATCAGCCCGATGCGGTGGGCGATCCCGCTTTTCCGTCCCAGACGGCCCGGTATTTCCGGCGGGTGGTGTATTCGGGTTCGGATAATGTTTGCCAGAGTATTTCCGATACGGTTACCCTGATCCAGTGGCCGGCCATTGCCAACAATACCTTTGTTACCGACCAGGTGATCTGTGAAGGGGATATTCCCCTGGATTTGATTGGCGACGATGCTTCCGGGGGGAAGCCCGACACCTACCTGTACCAGTGGCAGGACAGCCTTTCCGGAGGGACGTGGCAGGACATTCCCGAAGCAAACTTCCGGGATATGACCTTCTCATCCCCTCTTACCGACACCCTTTTTATCAGGAGAGTGGTTATCTCCGACGTGTGCCAGGATATCAGCGGGGTGGATACCATTTCCGTTCATCCGGCCCTGCAGCATACAGATATCCAGACCATTTCGGGTTTGTACGATACGACGATCTGTTCGGGGCAAACCCCGAATCCCATTGTTCCGGAACCCGCTCCCCTGAGCGGAGGGACCGGAATATATACCTACGTGTGGGAATTCAGTACTGACGACGGTGTCACCTGGATACCCACGGGGCCCGATGCTCCCGATTACAGCCCGGGAGCCCTGACGGAGACCACCCGTTTCAGGCGCTCCGTGATTTCGGGCCAGTGCACGGAAACCAGTGCCCACGAAGTAGTGGTGAATGTCCTGCCGGTGATCACAAACAATGTGATACCCGACCCAGGGGGCATCTGTTCGGGATCCACCACCACACTGAATCCACCCGAACCGGCAGGAGGAGCCGGAGAAGATTCGTATACTTACTACTGGGAGCAAAGTACGGACAATGTCAACTGGATCGGGGCTGACGGAACCCGTAACGAGGTAACCTATACTACTCCGGCACTTACCAGTCCGTTGTATTACCGCAGAACGGTCACTTCCGGGCCGAACGGCTGCTGTCAGGATATCAGTCCTTCCGTGCTGGTGGATATATATCCCCTGCCCACGGCAACCATTACCGATCCCGCCATCCCGGTTTGCAGCGGTGCCCCTGTGGATATTACAATCAGCCTGACCGGGACAGCTCCCTGGGATGTTACCCTGACCGACGGGACCGGCCAGTATACCGAAAATGCCATCGGGACCGCAGTATATCAGCACCCGGTTACCCCGGAAACATCCTCGGAAAGTGAAGCCCTGGTGTACACCCTGTATTCTGTAACCGACGGTAACGGCTGTCAGGCCGATGGTTCGGGAATGACCGGTGAGGCAAATATAACCGTGTACGGTATTCCGGTGGCCGATGCAGGTCCCGATGAGGAAGTGTGCGGACTGGAATATGAACTTCAGGCCGGCATGAATGTGGGAACCGGCATATGGACCTTCCCGGCGGCAGTAGCCGATGTTTCAGATAATACAAATCCACGCAAGACGGTGACGGTAACTGAAGAAGGGGCACACACCTTTATCTGGACCGTTGTCAACGGACCGTGTCCGGCCGATAACGACGAGGTGACCATTACTTTCTGGAACGAAGTGTCGGAGGTTACATTCCCCGGCGATACGGTACTTGAGCCTTACGCCAATGAGGTGGAACTTACAGCCGATGTGGAGGATCCCGAGATCGGTACCTGCCTGTGGAGCGCGGAACCGGGAAGCCCCATCGTATTCAGTCCAGATAATACCGAAACCACACTGCTGACCCACCTGGAAGTGGGAACGCATACGGTTTACTTCACTATCACTCATGGTGCCTGTGAAGAAGTATATTCTATGATGATCACGGTCCCGTCATTTGAGGCAGGATCCAGGGGTTTGACCCCGAACGGTGACGGGAAAAATGATTATTTCAGGATATATTTGCCCAGGGACCGGTATAATGAACTGGTTATTTTTAACAGGTGGGGCAATATGGTTTACCGGGAAGAAAATTTCATGCGTGATGATCAGACCGGCTGGGATGGCAGAAACCTCAACGGAGAACTACTGCCTGATGATACGTATTACTACATTATTAAAGTGGATGGAGACAGTACCCGCAGTGGCTTTATCATAATACGCGGTACGGAACGATGAGAAAACTATTTCTTTTCATATGGCTTGCGGGGACTTCCCTGGCGGTTTTTCCCCAGAATCAGTATTCCGGGTTCAGTCAGTATATGTTCAACGGGCTGGCCATTAATCCCGCCTATGCCGGCAGTAGGGAGGCGCCCTGTATGAGCCTGATGTACAAGAAACAATGGGCCGGTATAGAAGATGCTCCTGAAGCACAGACATTCAGTATGCATACTCCCCTGAAAAAGCAACGGGTGGGTGTGGGTGTTTTTCTGATGCGCGAAAAGATTGATATCCGAAACCGGACCCACGCATATCTCAACTACGCTTACCGCTTTCCTCTGGGGAATGGGATAATGTCGCTGGGACTGAAGGCCGGAGCGTTTTTTGAGAAACAGGATATGTCAAGGATCACTCTGGATGATCCTGACGATCCCTATTTTACCCTGGTACCCGAATCGGCCATCCTGCCCAATTTCGGGTTCGGCATGTATTACTCAACCGACCGTTTCTACCTGGGGGCTTCGGTTCCCCTGCTGACCACGTATCGCATCGATACACTCAGTTCCGGCTACAAACCCTCATGGGATATGGCCGATTATAATTATTTCCTTACCGGAGGGGTGCTTCTGGTTTCATCCCATGTGTTCAAATGGAAGCCTTCTGTATTGGTCAAGTATCAGCCTGCCTCGAATAGTGTTCAATTCGATTTGAATACCAGTTTCATCCTGTTCAACGACTTTCTGTGGCTGGGAGCTTCTTACCGTACCGATATTGATAATACCGGACCTGCCGTGGTAGGCATTATCGAGTTTCAGATAAGCGACAGATTATTAATTGGTTATTCCTATGATTATGCCCTTTCTCAAATGAATCATTACCTGAATGGTAGTCATGAAATCTTTATGAGATATGAATTGTTCAGTAAGATCAGAGCTCATAATCCAAGGTATTTTTAAGACGAAATGAATACGGGTAAACCATGCAGGTTGATATGTAGTTTGGTTTTTTCCGTCCTGAGCGGTTTTGCCGGGGCACAGGAAAACTATGTGGTGGAACGTTTGCCTTTCAGTTCAAGGATTTTTAATGATTTTGCTCCGGCATATTACGTTGAAGGGATTGTATTCTGTTCCGACCGGCGGACGGGTATTTTTCAGGGTTATGTGGCGAATGAAAACCATGAAACCCAGTCGGAATTATTTGTGGTCAGCCGGAAAGATACAACAGATTGGGGGGAACCGGGATATTTTGATGAAACCCTGAGGAGCATAAAATTTGAAGGCCCTGCCGCTTTTTCCCCTGACGGGAAACAGATTTATTTCACCAGGAATTATGATGCCGGAGAAAAAAAGAAAAGGAAAAATGGGAATCCGAATTACGGCATATTTGTATCCCGGCAGGAAAACGGGGAATGGACTACCCCGGAACCCTTTCCTTACAATAACCCTGAATATAAAACCGGCCATCCCTGTCTGAGTCCCGACGGCTCAAAACTTTACTTTGCCTCCGATCAGGCCGGTGGTTTTGGTGGTGCAGATATCTATGTATGTGAACTGGAAAACGGACGGTGGGGAAGGCCGCGGAACCTTGGCCCCGTTATTAACGGACCCTTTCATGAGATGTTCCCGTATGTGCACTCAAGTGGAAGACTGTATTTTGCTTCCGACAGGCCGGGAGGTCCGGGGAAACTGGATATCTATTTTACGGTTCCTGTCAAAACCGGCTGGCTGCAACCCATTTGCCTGCCTGCTCCCTTTAATTCACCCGATGATGATTTTTCATTTATCGCCAGGGAGGACCTTTCTTCAGGTTTTTTTACTTCAAACAGATTCCGTACGGATAACATATTCGAATTCCGTTCTGTTTTGCCTAGGCTTAATACCTGCAAGGAAGTGGAAGAAAACCGTTTTACCTATGAAATATTTGAACCCGGTACCCGCAACCTCGATACCCTTACCTATGAATATGAATGGGATCTTGATCATGGAGTGATCAAGAGGGGACGCGTGGTGGAACATACCTTTACTCCCGGTGATTATTTGCTGAAACTGAATGTGGTGGATACCCTTACCGGGGCTATCATGGCCAATGTAGCTACCTATCCGCTGCATATTGAAAAACTGGAACAGGTACATATTGCTGCTTCGGATACAGTATATACCGGAGAAGAAGTCCTGTTCAGCGGGGAAGATACCTATTTGCCGGAGATGATCATTGGCGAATATTACTGGAATTTTGGAGACGGAACCGGAACTACGGGGATGGAAGCCCGGCATGTTTTCCTGGTACCGGGAGTGTACCGGGTGCAGTTGATTGCCGAAAGCAGGGCGACCCATGCTGAAAACAGGGAGAGGGTTTGCGGAATGAAAAAGATTGTTGTGTTGTATAATCCTGGAGAGGTTTTGCCATGATAAAAGACAGCTCACGCCGGGGATTTGTTGAAAAATCAATAAATTTCGGTCGGATGGTACAGAAACCTGAGCTTAACGGGGAAAAACCGAAACCGGGCATAATATTTTGATGATAAGCAATATGAAAGGGAAAAGAGGATATATCGGCTTGCTGATTTTTTTGCTGCCCGTGCATGCCTTCCTTCAGCCTGTGCCTGCTCCGGAGGAAAATATTCCCTACCTGATGACTTTCGGCCCGGTAGCCGAAACTTCCTGGGGAGATGATGATTTTTCCCTGGTGTTCTTTTTCTATGTGCCCAAGGATTATGATGATCCATTGTATATCAGGGTATTCGATCCGGATGTCGGGGGAGATCATGACGAAGTCAACGTGGAATTCAATACCCGGATGAAGTACGATGTATACGGAGGAAATGGCTGCTGGTCGGAGGAAGATGCCCGGTCGGCTGATCCTGTGGGGAATTACCGTAGCGGCAACCTGTTGGCATCCAGAATATTCGGAAATGATCCGACATATGATAATGACTGGTTTACCTTCGGGCCTTTCAGCCCTACCCAGGGAGAGTTTTCCCGGGATTTCGACGGGTATCTTTTCAAGATCATTGTGGAGGGTGTTTCGGGTGACGACGGGAACATGTACCGTTTTTACCTGAGTTCACTGCCCGATGATAACAGAGCCATTGAGGGAGCTAATGCATTTACCTATGAATATTCGTTCCGGCTATGGAACAATCCCAACAACATTTCACATATTTATCCTTTTGTGGATGAAGGAACCACACGCGTTTTACAGCAAAATTTCGACTGGGATGATGACGGGGAGATCCGTACCGTTTCCGTGGTCAGGAACAGCCAGTTGAATACCGTATCGGGCGAAGATGTATGGGTGGAAAGCCAGTTCCAGATTCAGGAGGAAGAGATCGGAACATCGCTTGATTTCCAGTTTATCAAACAAAAAGAACCCGGCGTGGTAAGAAATAACAACGTAGTGATCTCCATTCAGAATCAGTACGGGGAATTCATGCCCTTCTTCACGGCACCTATTGGAGGAATCCCCCGTTACCGCTACAAAATTGCCGTTCAAAAGAAGGAAGATTAGATTATGCAATATTCCCCGGTTCAGTTGATAAAAAAATTCCTGTTGATATGGCCTGTCATTTTGTTTTCTTTTAAGGGGGTGGCCGGACAGAACTTTCAGTTCAGAAATTACGACCGGGCAGAAGGAATTTGTAATTCATTCATATATAGTATTATACAGGATCAGGGCGGATATCTGATTGCGGGTACGGGAAACGGTTTGTGCCGTTTCAACGGAATAGAATTTACTCAGGTATCCCTGAACGATTCCACCCTACAGGGCTATGTGACCACCCTGTACAAAACCCCCGGCGGAACAGTATGGGCCGGATTCAGTGACGGGAATGCATTGTATATGGATAGAGCGGGTTGCCATTTTCTGAACACCCGGCAGTTTACGGGAGGAAACATAAACCAGATTACCTCCACTCCGGACGGGGATATATACCTTGCCACCCAGGCAAACGGTCTGATCCATTACCGAGATTCCCTTCAGCATTTAAAAATAGACCGCCTGATTTTTTCTATTGGCTGGATTGACGAGGATAAGATGCTGATCGGGACGGACCGGGGATTGTATGTATACCGGAAGCAGGGAGACAGCCTGATGGTAATGGAAAGGAGGGTGGGGGAAATTCCCGAAGAAAGAGTGAACTGGATTATTCCCCGAAAGGAAGCCGGGGGATTTTGGGTGGCGGCTACCGGCGGCATTTATTCCGTGGTTCCCGGCATGGAGCCCGAAGTCGTTTCCGTCAGCCAGGCTCTTGGACTGGATCATTTGAATATTCAGCATGTATATGAAGACAGGGATCAGAACCTGTGGGTCAGCACCTTTGGACAGGGTGCTGTGAAGCTGGTTTTTGACGCCGGGCAGGGAATCTATACCCGGTATGTGGCGTATGATCCATCCAACGGATTGTCTACTGAAAATGTACGGCAGGTTTACCAGGACCACGAAGGGAATATCTGGATGGGGACGTTTGGCAGGGGATTGTCCATGTTACTGGATGAGGCGTTTGGCTTTTATGATTTTTCTGAGAATAAGCTGGGCAATAACATTTTGTCGGTTTTTGCCGATCAGGACGGCTACTGGCTGGGAAGCGAAACGGGAATATATGCAACTTCCGCGCCGGGTCAGGATGGCATTTTTATCCCCGCCCCGGGAGCAGGACTTCCTGATGATGAAATTACCGCCATTTATAAAGATGAAAAAGGATCCTTGTGGGTGGGTACCTCAAGGAACGGCGTATACCTGAAACGTAAAGGAGAACGGTTATTCCGTAACGTTCACCGTACCCAGGACAATAACGAGAACTCTATCAGGGATATTTCCGGAGGAGGTGATTATGTGTGGATCGCTACTATGTACGGGGTCTTCAGGATCCGGATCAGTACGGGAGATAAAATGCATTTTACCAACCGGAACGGACTTTCGCACAACAGCATCAATGCCGTATATGTTGATGAAGATCATCATGCATGGATTGCCACCACTTCCCGGATGATCTACCGTATTTCTCCCGAAGGCGAACTGGCGGAGGTGCATGATGCTCAATTTCTGATAAGAGCCAATGTGTTTACCGATCTGGTACTCGATGCGAACGGCGAAGTATGGGCTGCTACCGACGGGAACGGTGTGTTTCATTTTACTTCCGATACGGTATTTACATATACACGGAATAACGGCCTGTTATCGGAATACTGCAAGAGTATATTGGCCGATTCCCGTGGGCATATATGGGTAGGTCACCGTTCAGGTATTTCCCGGATCGATGTGGAAAGGAACGTGGTGGTAACATATTCTGCCAACATGGGAATCACCGGCGACTGCAATGCGGGGGCCATGGCACTGGATGCACCGGGGCGTGTTCTTATAGGAACCACACAGGGATTGATCAGTTATGATTACCGGAAAGAAAGCGTTCTTGCCCGGCCTCCCATACCCAACATTGTGTCTGTAAGGGTGGGGGACGATCCGGTTCCCTTGCGGGAAACGATCCGGCTTCCCTACGGCATTTACAGGATCAGAATAGAATTTATCGGCCTGAGCTACAAAGATCCTCAGGGGGTGATTTACCGGTTTAAGATGGAGAACTATGATCCCGAGTGGTCCGAACCTTCGTCGAACCGTTTTGTGAACTACCCCAGGATTACCGACGGAAGATACCGTTTCCTGCTTCATGCCTGTTCCTCTTCAGGTATCTGTACCGAAACTCCCTGCTCATTCGAGATCATCGTTCAGAAACCCGTATGGAAAACCTGGTGGTTCTATCTCATCATCGTATCGGTCATCGTCGGAGTGTTTATTCTGATCATTCGCATCCGTGAAAGGAATCAGCGCCGACTGAGGGAATACCTGGAAAAGGAACTGGAAATCAGGACCCGCGAAGTGGTGGAGCAGAAGGAGGAACTTGAGATCAAGAACAAGGAGATTACCGACAGTATCAACTATGCACAACGGATACAGGCCAGTATTTTGCCTCCCGAAAGCAAACTGAAGGAACAATTCCCGGGTTCGTTCATATTTTATCTTCCGCGCGATATTGTGAGCGGCGATTTTTACTGGTTCGACAGGGTAAATAATGACCGGTTCCTGATCGTCTGTGCCGACAGTACAGGACATGGTGTGCCGGGCGCTTTCATGTCGATGATCGGATCTACCCTGATCAAGGAATTCACCCTGCGCGATGATCTTACCACCCCCTCATTTCTACTGGAGAAACTCGATAATGAAATTACCCAGACACTGAACCAGAATGTGGAAATGCAGCGTACAACCGACGGGATGGATATTACAATCTGCGAAATCGATCTGAAAACCCATCACCTGCGTTTTGCTTCTGCCATGCGGCCTATTATGCTGTTTCACCGGAATGAACTGATGTATATCCGGGGAAACAGAAGCTCCATCGGAGGCGAATTATTCGACACCAAGCAGTTTCAGGACCAGGAATATGCCCTTGAATCGGGAGATATTCTGTATATGTTCTCCGACGGATATCCCGATCAGTTCGGAGGGCCGCTGGGCAAGAAGTTCAAGATGGTTAGGCTGAAAAATCTGCTGGAAGACATCCACCGCTTGCCCATGGAAGAACAGTATGAGCATATCAAAACCAGTTTCTTCCTTTGGAAAAAAGAATATCCCCAGGTGGATGATGTTCTGTTTATGGGGATCAAGATCCCCTGACCCCATTCAGGAATCAATCTCCTCCAGACTGACCAGTTTGTTCAGGATGGCATAAACGGTAAGGCCGGCCACGGTTTTTATCCCCAGTTTTCGCGTAATATTTTTCCGGTGTGTGATGACCGTATGAGGTGAAATAAACATTTTATCGGCTATCTCTTTATTGGTCAATCCCCTGGATATTAATTTAAGTACTGTGATCTCCCTGTGACTCAGCTCCGTGTGAGTGCCCTGATCTGTTTCTCCTCCCAGGTCATGCATGATTTGTTCAAGTGTTTGCCTGATTTTTTCGCGGGGAAGCAGGGGAGAAAGACTCAGATCGGCCCATTCGGGAACATCTTCCTTCTTATGTTCTTCCGGTGAGATATCAACCCAGAAAATTTTTCCGATTTCTTTTCCTGACAGGTATGATCCAATTTCCTGGTGAATACGGGTAGAATGATACAGAACCAGATCGGGATGGTATTTGGGAAGTAAGGGCAGGCATTCCTCTATTTCAGCGAATTCATAAATATTTCTGATTTCGTCAAAGGAACGGAGTATCTGGGTCCAGCCTTTGCGTATCACATAGGAACGTTCAATAACAACTGCCGTAAAATCAGCCATCGGACAAAGGGTATTGTTCCAGAAGCACCTTTTCCATTTGTTCTACTTTGGGAGCAAGCACCTTGTCCTCAATACGGGAATGGTCGTTAATATCCTGCTCGAGGTAGAACAATTCATAGAGAATGTGTGTACATCCTGAAACATCCTGTGGTTGGGGGAGATATTTGATGATGATATTTTTCAGATCATACAGTTTCTCTTCAATATCATTATGTTCTTCCTGATATTCTTTCATGGATCTGTTCCTGATCTGTTCAAGCTGTTCTCCCGTCAGGCTTCCTTTCAGGAAAGCTTCCTCTACCATGAGAGCATACGGGAAAACGGTTTTTTCTTCCCGTTCTATGTGCGCGATGAGCTCCTCCCGGTAATTGCCGAAAAAAACCCTGATCAGATCAATGTGTTCCTTTCCGGGATAGCAATCCCTGATCATTGCCTCGATCATCTCTTCAATTTCGGGAATCTTTTTATCCAGATAAAAACGGTGGGTGTTCCTGAGGTAATCAACAATAAGCTGAAGCGAGAATTGACGAAGATTTTCCTGTGGATAATAGTCGGGATCGTGAAATGCGTTCACCACCTCAAGAAAGAAGGCTGTTTCAATACCCTTTTCCCGGCAAATTTCATTCACCGTACTGTCGCCGAACCCCAGGCTGATTCCAAACCTTCCGATAACGGGAAGTAATTTATGATTCAGATGAATCAGATCGGCCATTTTTGTTTTGCCCGTTATCATGCTGAAAGTTTGTTTTAATGTCTGGAAAGCGTGGAATTACAGTTCTATGACCAGTTCGGGAGTTGATTCCATATTGCTGTAATTCCCTGCCCGGTCTATTATATAAAAATCATACCGGATGGTATCAAATACGTTGAAATAATATTCAAATTCCACATTGATTTCCCCTTTCAGCGTTTTGTTCTGCCCGGTCCTTTCCATAAAGGGGATGATAAACCGGATGGGTTCACCCAGCTTGTCCAGGCCTACCTCATAAAATTCCCCGTCAATTTTTTCGAACATGGTGAAGAACAGGTTGTATTTGTTGGAAATGTCACTGGTGTCAGCCGCACCTATATCGCCGTCACCGTCAACAAAATAAAACCACAGCGATCCGATCAGTTTCTGGTTGCCCAGCATATCCGTTGAATCCCTCACTTCGAATCTTTCATATTCGATATAAGGTTCCGGGGGATAGCTCTCGATTTTCTGACAACCGGCTATCCAGGAGGCAATAAGCCATGCCACCATGAACGGGAATGACATTTTTCTGTGCATAATACAAAAGTACAAAAGTTTCCCTACAGGCAGTGTTTATTTTGCCCGAAAGTATATTTGTACCGGGACACCGGTGAGGCTGAAATGCTGCCTTAACTGATTTTCCAGGTATCGTTTGTAGGGTTCCCTGATGTATTGCGGCAAATTGCAGAAAAAGGCAAAAGCCGGCGTAGGGGAATGAAGCTGGGTAACATATTTGATCTTAACGAACTTGCCTTTGACCGATGGCGGTTCGTAACGGGCGATGGCTTCCAGCATCACCTCGTTCAGCTTTGATGTGGGGATCCGCCGGGAACGGTTCCTGAACACTTCCAGTCCCTTTTCCAGTACCTGCAGAATACGCTGTTTGTGGATGGCCGAAATAAAGAAGATGGGAATGTCCTGAAAAGGGGCTGTTTTTTCCAGAATGGCTCTTTTGAAAATTTGATGGGTATGATGATCCTTTTCAATCAGATCCCATTTGTTGACAACGATCACCACCCCTTTCCGGTTCTTTCTGATCAGTTCGAAAATGTTCAGGTCCTGTGATTCCATGCCCCGGGTGGCATCAAGCATCAGGAAACAGACATCCGATTTTTCTATGGCCCGGATCGAACGCATCACCGAATAAAACTCCAGATCTTCCTGTACCTTTCCCTTTTTGCGCAGGCCGGCCGTATCAACCAGATAAAAATCATGCCTGAATTTCCGGTACCGGGTTTCAATGGAATCCCGGGTGGTACCGGAAACCGGTGTCACAATATTCCGTTCTTCCCCGATCAGGGTATTGAGAAGGGAGGATTTTCCCACATTGGGCCGTCCCACTATCGTAAAGCGGGGTATATCGGGGTCCTCTGCCTCTTCCGCCCCCGGTGTGAAATCCTTTACGGCCTCATCCAGCAGGTCGCCCGTTCCCGAACCCGACAGGCAGGAAACGCAAAAAAGCGGTTGTATTCCCAGTTTGTGGAATTCCTGTGCCTCATAGATGCGCTGGTTGTTGTCCACCTTGTTGACCACCAGGACCACTTTTTTCCGGGTTTTCCTCAGCATTCCGGCCATGGATTCGTCCAGGTCGGTAATCCCCACGGTAACATCCACCATGAAAAGGATCAGGTCGGCTTCTGCAATGGCCAGGTGAACCTGTTTGCGGATCTCATCCTCGAAAATATCGGCTGAACGCGGAACATATCCGCCCGTGTCAATAACCGAGAATTCTATACCGTTCCATTCCGACCGGCCGTAATGCCGGTCACGGGTTACCCCTTCGGTCTCATCCACAATGGCATCACGTGTGCCTGTAATGCGGTTGAACAGGGTCGATTTCCCTACATTGGGCCGTCCGACAATGGCTATGATGTTTCCCATGACTTGTTTAAATTCTGCGGGTTATCTGCTGCAGGTTCGTTATCAATAATAACCGAATTTCCTGAGGTGCCGGTCTTCGTCGCGCCAGTTTCTGGTGACTTTTACATACATTTCCAGAAATACTTTCTTTTGAAAAAATTTCTCGATTTCTTTCCTTGCAGCCGTACCTACTTTTTTCAGCATGATTCCCCCCCGGCCAATCAGGATGCCCTTCTGGCTTTCTCTTGAAACATGTATGGTGGCAGCTATTCGGATCAAATCCGGTTCTTCCTTGAAGGTATCCACCTCCACTTCTACCGAATAGGGAACTTCTTTCTGGTAATGAGTAAAGATCTGTTTCCTGATCATTTCGGCCACCATGAACCGTTCCGTTTTATCGGTCAGCTGATCCTGGTCCTTCGGATAATAAGGTTCTCCTTCCGGAAGGTATTCCATGATCAGACGGAACAGGTTATCCAGATTGAACCGGTAAAGAGCCGATACGGCCAGGAAAGTGGCCCGCGGCAGGAGTTCCTCCCATTTTTTCCGCAGGGCTTCCACCGTTTCCTGGTTTCCCAGGTCTGCCTTGTTCAATACCAGAATCACCGGAATATCGGTGTTTTTCAGCTTTTTAAGTATGCCTGTATGCTTGTCGGGTGTTTCCACCACATCGGTTACATACACAATAATATCGGCATCGTCGAGGGCCGTCTGTACCATGCTCCGCATTTTTTCCTGCAGGCGGTAGTGGGGGTCAATGATTCCGGGCGTATCGGAATATACGATCTGGAAATCCTGGCCATTGACAATACCCTGTATCCTGTGCCGCGTGGTCTGGGCACGTGAGGTGATGATCGACACCTTTTCCCCCACCAGCGCATTCATTAGCGTGGATTTCCCCACATTCGGATTTCCTATGATATTGACGAATCCCGATTTATGTGTCATAAAAATGAATCTTGTTAATGTATTATATACTTACTGAAATCTTCCCATTTTGAGGGATTGGATTTCGCCCCGGGACAGATACCTCCATTTTCCCCTCGACAGGCCTTTTTTGGTCAACCCCGCAAAATAAACCCGGTCGAGCTTGCGGATACGGTACCCCAGGTGCTCGAACATTCTTCTTACGATCCGGTTTCGCCCCGAATGGATTTCCAGTCCTACCCGGGAGTGATCGGCAGCATCGGGGAAGCTCAACCGGTCGGCTCTGATCCTTCCGTCTTCCAGGGTAATTCCCTCAAGCAGTTGCTGTACATCGGCTTCCCTGAGCTTTTTGTCAAGGGTTACTTCGTAGACCTTGGCTGCGCGGGAAGAAGGGTGTGCCAGTTTGCGCGCCAGTTCGCCGTCATTGGTTAGCAACAGAACCCCCGTGGTGTTTCTGTCGAGGCGGCCTACCGGAAAAACCCGGGGATGATTCGCTTTACCAATCAGGTCGAGAACCGTTTGCCTTCCCTGTGGGTCGCGCAGGGTGGTAATGGTATCTTTGGGTTTGTTCAGCAGGATATACACCGGCTTTTCCGGTTTGATCAGCCGGCCCTCCAGCTTGACCATGTCACCTGGTTGTACCTGTGTCCCCAGTTCCTTCACCGGTTTTCCGTTTACCGTGACCAGCCCCTGCGTAATCTTTTCATCGGCTTCCCGTCGGGAACAAACCCCTGAAAGGGCAATATAGCGGTTCAGCCTCACAGGCCCGTGGAGCTTCTGCACGGCAGCTGACTGCGGTTTGCCCTGTACGGCAGCTTCTTTTTTTCTGCGGTTTTCCGGTAATCTGTTCCTTTGAAAAGACATGGTGAAGGTATTGGGGGTGCAAAGGTAGAAAAAAATGGACAGCGACCCTTCCTTTTGCAAAGGTAGGAAAAAGAAATCTTCCTGTCCTTTTGCGGGTTCGTGGAATTTGATGAACTTTGTGCCTGTTTGTTCCATTTTATTATACAAACCATGACGTTGATTGCATCCATCTCAGGGATCCGGGGCACCATCGGAGGTGTTCCGGGCAGGGGACTGACCCCCCCCGATATAGTTCGCTTTACCGCTGCTTACGGTCACCTTCTATTATCCTGTAATTTTGCCGAAAAACCGCGGGTTGTGGTGGGAAGGGACGGCCGGGTGTCGGGACCCATGGTGGAACAGCTGGTGCTGGGAACTCTGGCCGGAATGGGTATCGATACGGTCCATCTGGGACTGGCCAGCACACCGACGGTGGAAATGGCGGTCCCGCATTTCAGGGCACAAGGGGGGATCATCCTTACTGCAAGCCATAACCCCATGGAATGGAATGCCCTGAAACTGCTTAATGAAGCCGGAGAGTTCATTACCGATGAGGAAGGGAAGGAGATACTGCGCATAGCCGGTTCGGGTACGGTTGAATATGCCCGGGTGGATCATATTGGGAATATCCGTGCTGTCAATGATTTTGATGACATGCATATCGCCAGGATATTGGACCTTGATCTGGTCAATACGGAGGCTATACGGGAAGCCGGATTCACCGTGGTGGTTGATGGCATCAATTCGGTTGGCGGGATTATTGTGCCCCGATTACTGTATGAGCTGGGTGTGAAGAAAGTCATTTGTATCAACGGGGAGCCTGACGGACATTTTGCCCATTCCCCCGAACCTTTGCCCGATCATCTTACGGATATCTGCGAAAAGGTGAAAGCCGAAAAGGCTGATTTGGGCATTGTGGTCGATCCCGATGTGGACCGGCTGGCCCTGGTAGATGAAAAAGGAGAGTTGTTCGGAGAGGAGTATACCCTGGTGGCGGTGGCCGATTATGTGCTGATGCACCGGCCGGGGAATACCGTTTCCAACCTTTCTTCCACCCGGGCCCTCAAGGACATTACCGTTACATACGGTGGAAAATATACAGCTTCTGCCGTGGGAGAAGTGAATGTCGTGCAAAAAATGAAGGAGACCGGAGCGGTGATCGGAGGTGAAGGGAACGGTGGGGTGATTTATCCCGCCCTTCATTACGGAAGGGATGCCCTGGTGGGAATCGCTCTCTTTCTTTCTCACCTGGCAAAAAGAGGGGAAACCTGTTCCGCACTCAGGGCCTGCTATCCGAACTATTATATGGTAAAAGAAAAGGCCGTACTGGATGACAAGGCCGATCCTGATATACTTTTCAGCAAACTGGAGAGCCATTTTGCAGGGGAATTGTTAAACCGGGAAGACGGACTGAGAATAGATTTTGACCATGCATGGGTGCACCTGCGGAAGTCGAATACCGAGCCCATTGTTCGTATTTATGCGGAAGCGGATAACGAATCTGAGGCACAGGCCAGGGTGGAAGAAGTCATGAGACTTACCGGGCTGAAAAGAAAAGATTCCTGAAAAAAAGACCTTGTTGCGGGAATAAATGCCGGCACAGGAAGGTCCAACAAACCGGACAGCGGTTCAAAACCGCTGTGCAATCGTGTTAAAATTGGTTAAAAAATTCAATTGCGTGATCTAAAAATTATTTTAGTTATTCATTAAACGAATATTACGATCCGATAATGAAAAAGAAAATTATTATTCCGACTGTTATCATAGCTGTGGTGGCTGTGATCATCATTATTTATACTGTAGCAGGAAAGGATAAAACAAACCTGCTGGAGGTGGAGGTACAGAAAGGAAAGTTTGAGATTGTGGTCACGACCACCGGAGAGCTTCAGGCAGAAAGTTCCGTTGAAATTACCGCCCCATCAGAGCTGCGTACCAGCAGGCACCTTCGTTTCGGAGAGATCAAAATACAGGACCTGGTGCCCGAGGGAACCATGGTGGATTCCGGGGATTATGTGGGGTTGCTTGACCGCTCGGAAGTATCCAACAGCCTGAAAAGTGCCCAGGATCAGCTGGAAGAGGAAGAAGCCAATTACCGCCGTGTAAAAATGGATACGGCCCTTACCCTGAGTAATCTGCGCGATGAACTGATCAACCTGCAGTTCAACGTGGAGGAAGCAGAAATTACCCTGGAGCAATCGAAATTTGAACCCCCCGCCACTATACGCCAGGCTCAGATCAATCTCGACAAAGCCAAAAGGGCTTACGAACAGGCGGTGCAGAATTACCAGTTCAGGCTGGAACAGGCCAAAGCCGATATGCGCGAAGCGGAAATCGACCTGGAGCAGAGCAGGCAGAATGTGCGGGATATGGAAAAGGTGATAGAAAAGTTTGAAATACGGGCTCCGGCCAGAGGAATGGTAATCTATAAAAAAGAAAATGACGGAACACGTCGGAAGGTGGGGTCCAGCATCAGCCCGTGGAACCTGGTGGTAGCTACCCTGCCCGATCTTACAACCATGATCTCCAAAACCTATGTCAATGAGATTGACATCAGTAAGGTGAATGTCGGCCAGCCGGTGCGGATCGGAGTAGATGCCTTTCCCGAGAAAAAATACACGGGAGTGGTTACCCACGTGGCCAATATCGGGGAACAGTTACCCAATACCGATGCCAAGGTGTTTGAGGTGCTTATTAAACTCGACGGGTATGATCCCATTCTCCGGCCGGCCATGACCACCAGCAACCAGATCATTACCGAAGTATACGAGGATGTGAACTACATCCCTCTGGAAGCGGTTCACGTAGATGACAGCATACCGTATGTTGTGAAGAAAAATGGCGTGAAGCAGGTGGTGGTGCTGGGTGCATCGAATGAAAACCAGATCATTGTGGAACGGGGCCTGGAGCCGGGTGAGATAATCTACCTGAATCTTCCTGAAGAACATGAGGATATGAAAATCGAAGGAGAAGAACTGATCCCTGTGATTCAGGAGAAGATACGGCAGGCCAGAGAGGAAGAAGAAAGACGGACCCGGAAAGCCGAAGAGATGAACAACCAGCGACTCCGGCGCAGCAACCGGGGAGCGGGAGAAAGAATGATGCGGCCCCGCGATTTCAATCCGGAAGATATGCCGGAAGAAGTGCGCCAGCGATTTATGCAGGAAAGAACACAGCGGGATACAACCAGTAATTGATAATTGTTTCAGCAATGAGAAAGTGGTTCGCAAGATATTTTCATGATATCACCATTGCCATGGAATCGATCCTGGGCAACAAGCTCAGGTCGATGCTCACGGCACTGGGGATCATCTTCGGAGTGGCAGCGGTTATCAGTATGCTGGCCATCGGACGGGGAGCCCAGCAGGAAATACTGGAACAGATCAAAATGGTGGGGGTCAATAACATCATGATCACCCCCATTGTACGCGACGAATCTTCATCGGAAGATACGGAAGAAGAAGGCGAGGGGTCGAAGAACAAATTTTCACCCGGATTGAGCCTGCTCGATGCGGAAGCCATCCGCGAGGTGATTCCTTCGGTGAACCGTATCAGCCCGGAGATCACCCTGAATTCATATGCCGTAATGGGAGGGAAGAGGGAAAAGGCCAAGATCGTAGGAGTATCCAACGACTATTTTGAACTGTACAACCTCCCCCTGCAGTACGGATCCTTTTTTAACGAATACCATGAAGAACACGGTATACCGGTTTGTGTGATCGGGGCGAATATCCAGAGCAAATTCTTTCCCCACGAAAATCCGGTGAACAAGTACCTGAAATTCGGCTATGTGTGGCTGAAGGTGATCGGAGTGCTGCAGCGGGCTACCGTGAACGTGGAAGTATCCGGTTTTGCCAATACCGGGGTGAACGTGATGAACGACAATATTTACATCCCGGTGAAGACCTTTTTGCTGAGGTATGAGAACCGGGCACTGGTGAACTCCAAATTTGCCCAGACCGCTTCCACAGAGATCAGGCTGGGCGGGGGAAGGCACGGTGGCATGATCAGGGTGGTCAGCAGCACGCCCAGCACCAATACACAGTCTAATTATCATCAGCTGGATCGTCTGGTGGTGCAGGTGAAAGAAACCGGGCAGCTGAACCCGACCACCGAAGTGTTGGGACGTATGATTACCCGCAGGCATAACCAGGTGAATGATTTCGAGATTACGGTTCCTGAACTGCTGCTTAAACAACAGCAGCGAACCAATGATATTTTCAATATCGTATTGGGGGCTATTGCAAGCATTTCACTTGTGGTGGGAGGAATAGGGATCATGAATATCATGTTTGCCACCGTGATGGAAAGGATCAAGGAGATCGGTACACGCATGGCCATCGGAGCCAGCCGTACCGATATTGTGGTCCAGTTCCTTTCGGAAGCTATACTGATCAGTGTTGCAGGTGGTTTTATCGGGGTGATACTCGGAATAGCCCTGACGGAGATCATCGAACGGGTGGCAGATATCCAGACCATTATTACTCCCTTTTCCGTTATCATTGCTTTCGGAGTATCCGCCGGGGTGGGTGTGATCTTTGGTTACTCTCCGGCCAAGCGCGCTTCTGAAAAAGATCCTATTGAATCATTGAGACACGAATAAATTGCTCAAACAATGAATAAACCTGTTTTTCTGTTCCCGGTAGTGATTCTGGGAGTTTTTTTCTATTCTCTTTCCGCTTTTTCCCAGCAACCCACGGTAAAAAAACTTACCCTGCAGGATGTTATTGAACTGGCCAAGGAACAATCGCCTCAGGCCATTCAGGCCAAACACCGTTTCAGGGCCAGTTACTGGCAGTACCGGACCTTCAAGGCCGAATACCGTCCGTCGCTGACCCTGGAGGGAACATTCCCCAATTACAACAGGGTGTACGAAAAGGAATTCGATTCCAACACGGGCCGGGATGTCTATGTGGAAAAAAACACCAACAACTCTACCCTGGAACTGTCGTTATCTCAGAATATAGGGTTTACCGGCGGATCTATTTTTATGAATACCGACATTACCCGTCTGGATATTTTCGGCCCGAATGGTAGTGCGGAATATGTGACCACGCCCATAAGTATAGGGTACCGTCAGCCTATTTCCGGCTTTAACAGCCTGAAATGGCAGAAGATCATTGCCCCAATGGAGTACGAGGAGGCAAAGAAAACCTATCTCAGCCAGCTTGAAAACGTAGCCTCCCGGGCCGCCGATCTGTTCTTCGATCTGGCGCTGGCAGAACAGAATATGGCTATTGCAGAGATCAACTATGAAAATTCCGATACGCTTTTACGTATAGCCCAGGGAAGATATAATATCGGTACCATTGCCGAAAATGAACTCCTGCAGATGGAACTGAGCTTTCTGAACGCCGGAACACGGCTCAACCAGGCAGGGATTGACCTTCAACTGGCTGAATTTCAGATGAGGTCGTTCCTGGGTTTTAATGAAAACGTGAGGATAGAGCTCGTGCTTCCCGATTCCGTTCCTTCCCTGGAGGTAGACGTGGATCAGGCCATTACCCTTGCCCGCGAGAACAATCCCGAACTGATCAGCCTGGAACGACAGCTGAGGGAGGCCGAACGGGATGTGGCCCAGGCAAAAGCGCAAAAAGGCTTAAATGCCGATCTGTTCGCCACTTTCGGGCTTACCCAGCGGGCAGGCGACCTGTCCGGAGCATATACCAACCCGTCCCAGCAGCAAAGGGTTCAGATTGGTTTTTCGGTTCCCATAATGGACTGGGGCCTCGGAAGGGGCCGGTATAAAATGGCCCAGAGCAGCCAGGAACTGGTGCGTACTATCGTGCAGCAATCGTTCAATGATTTTGAACAGAATATTTTTTTGAATGTCATGAATTTCAATCTGCAGGACGATCAGGTGCAGATCGCCGCTAAAGCCGATACCATTGCGCAGAAACGATACGATGTGAGTAAACAGAGGTATCTGATCGGGAAGATCGATGTGCTGGATATGAACGTGGCCATGGAAGAGAAAGATGTGGCCAAGAGAGGATATATTTCCGCCCTGAGGAATTACTGGGACTCCTTTTTTGCTATCCGGCGCCTGTGCCTGTATGATTTCATTGAAGATCAGCCTCTGCAGGCTGATTTCGAAGCCCTCGTGGAATAAGCCATACATGGAACCGGTGTTATTCCTGGGAGTGAAAAGAAAAATATAAACAATACAATCAATCTATATAGTTAATTATTAATATATATTGAGAGAATTACTTGTTTTGCGGCATCTGATCCGTTGAACATTCTCTCCATGAGCAGAAAGATTACCGTTATCGGTGCCGGCAATGTGGGAGCCACCCGTGCCAACGTTATTGTTCACAAAGAGATGGCCAACCAGATTTATTGTGAATATCAAAAAGGGCATTGCGGAGGGGAAAGCCCTGGATATGTGGCAAACGGCTTCTGTGAATATCTTCAATGCCAAGATTGCAGGAGTTGCCGGTGATTACCTGGCTACGCGGGGCTCATCGGTTGTTGTGATTACCTCGGGAATTCCACGCAAACCGACACTATGGTGCTTTTGCCCCGCTATACTTTCATGGGAGGGGTATCTGTCACTCAGTTGCTCGGACAAGAGGAAATCGAAAAAAATGTTGAACGGACCCGTAAGAGCGGGAGAGAACCGGTACAGATAATGGATACATCGGCCTGGTATGTTCCGGGGCTCCCGCCGCACAAAATGGTAAAAGCCATTGTCATGGACCAGCACAGGATCCTGCCGGTATGTGCCGGGTTGAACGGTGAATACGGACTGGAAAACCTGTTTATGGGGGTAAAACTGGGCCGGAACGGCATGGAAGAGATTATAAAGATCGAGCTTAACCAGGATGAGAAGGAACTGCTGCAGGAGTCGGCCCGCGCCGTGAAAGAGGTCATGAAAGTACTCGACGATATGAAACTGTTTGAGGGAGCCCACTGCTGCGAATAGAAACCTTGCCGGGTATATTTCTTTTCCAGGATTTTTTTATCTTTGACAACAGACAGGAGCCAGGTATTAATGTCAGCTGTTGAGAAAATTACAGTAGTTGGTGCCGGCAATGTAGGTGCCACCTGTGCCAATGAGATTGCCCGGCATGAACTGGCCGGCGAGGTCGTACTGGTCGATATCAAGGAAGGATTACCCCAGGGGAAAGCTCTCGACATGTGGCAGACCAGTCCGCTGCAGGGTTTTAATACCCGCATTTACGGGGCCACTAACGATTATGTCATTACTTCCGGATCAGAGGTGGTGGTGATAACTGCCGGTATCCCCCGCGGACCGGGCATGTCACGCGACGCTCTGATCGACACCAATGCCCGGATCATCAAGGCGGTAACGGAAAATATCCTGAAATATAATCCCAATCCTATTCTTATCGTGGTGTCGAACCCGCTTGATGTGATGACCTGTGCCGTATGCAAAGCAGCACGGAACAGGCTTCCCTCAGGAAGGATCTTCGGCATGGCCGGAATACTCGATACTGCCCGGTACAAAACCTTTATTGCCGAAAAACTAAATATTTCACCCAAAAGCATCCATGGCATTCTGATGGGAGGTCACGGCGATACCATGGTTCCCCTTCCCCGCTATACTACGGTTTCGGGTATCCCTATCAGCGAAATGCTGGACGACGCCACCCTGCAGGATATTATTGAGCGGACCAGGAAAGGTGGAGGAGAGCTGGTAAATCTCATTGGCACTTCTGCCTGGTATGCTCCCGCAGCCGCCGCTGCCCAGATGGTCGAATCGGTGGTGAGGAACCAGAAGCGGGTGTTTCCCGTTTGTGCCCATCTTACCGGTGAATACGGTCTGAAGGATATCCACCTGGGTGTTCCCGTGGTGCTGGGGAAGAATGGGATTGAAAAGATCATCGAACTGAAGCTGAACGAAGAGGAATACAAATTGCTGCACCAGTCTGCCCGGGCCGTGAGGGAACAGCTTAAAAAACTGGACGAGCTGGGTATTTTCCCTCCCGGTGAAACATGTGACGAGGCCGTTTGATTGATATATTGTGCCGTACTGTCTCCCTTTACCCCGGATGCGAATCATGATTATTTCCTGACCGGTTCATTCCGGGACTTCTAAAAAAATATATTATATTTGCGCGTCCGTATTGGAACTGAAATATTTCTGAATCAATAATTAAACTAACAAAATGCGTAACAGAGGTGCCATCTTAGTATTTACCATCACCCTGGCCCTGGTTTGTCTGTACCAGTTATCTTTCACGTATGTAACCAACAAGGTCAGACAGGATGCGAAAGAATATGCGCAGGGCGACCTGGAGAAGGAAATGAATTACCTGGATTCCATTGCCGGCCTGCCGAAAAGCCAGTGGAGTTACCTGGGCAATACTTTCCGTGAATGCCAGGAGAAGGAGATTAATCTCGGGCTCGACCTGAAAGGGGGGATGAACGTGATCCTGGAAATCTCCGTGGTGGACATAGTCAGATCACTTTCCAATTACAGTACCGATACCACTTTTCTGAAAGCCCTTTCTCTTGCGCAGGAACGACAACGAGAAAGCCAGGAAGATTTCCTGACTCTTTTCCAGGAGGCTTTTGAGGAAATTGATCCCAATGCCAGCCTGGCTGCCATTTTTAACACCATGGAACTGCGCGAGCAGGTATCGTTCAATTCCACGAACGAGGAAGTAATGCGGGTGCTGAGAAACGAAACCCGCGATGCTATTGACAATGCATTCAATATCCTCACCACGCGTATTGACCGTTTCGGTGTGGTGCAACCCAATATTTCCCGGCTGGAGACCCAGGGCAGGATCCTGGTGGAACTGCCGGGGATAAAGGAGCCCGATCGGGTACGGAAGTTGCTGCAGGGCTCGGCGCGCCTGGAATTCTGGGAAACCTACGAGAATGAGGAGCTGTATCCTTATTTCCTGGAAGCCAATACCAAACTGAAAGAGGTCCTCGATGCCGAGAAAGCGTTGAGTGAGCAAGAAGAAACCGAAGACGTTACAGAAACTGCTGTTCTTCCCGGCGAACAAATCACGGAAGCAGCGGTTGAGGAAGCCGATACCGGAGCCCTTTCCCTTCTGGAACAGCTGGAAGCGGAAGGAGAAGAACTGGACTCTACCGCCATTTCCCGGGAACTGATGGAAAATTATCCCCTGTTTGCCGTGTTGAACCCGAATACCGCCGGCGATGGACGCACCCTCCTGCCCGGCTCGGAAGTGGGATATGCCCACTGGAACGATACGGCCCAGGTGATGCGTTACCTGAATATGCCGCAGATCCGTTCCATTTTTCCCAGAGATGTGAGGTTTTACTGGGATGTGAGTCCTATTCGCGGCGATGAAACGGAAAGCTATTATTACCTCCATGCTATACGGGTTACCAGTCGCGACGGCCAGCCACCGCTCGACGGGGATGTGATCACCCAGGCCAGGCCGGAATTTTCACAGAACCAGGGAACGGCCGAGGTCAGTATGAATATGAATGCCGAAGGAGCCCGTGAGTGGGCGCGCCTCACCGGCAACAATGTGGGCCGGCGAATTGCCATTGTGCTTGACGATCTGGTATATTCGTCCGCCGTGGTGCAGGGCGAGATCAAGGGTGGGGCCACTTCCATTACCGGGAACTTTACCCTGGACGAAGCCCGCGACCTGGCCAATATTCTGAAATCGGGGAAACTGCCGGCTCCCGCCAGGATCATTCAGGAAGCCATTGTCGGACCATCACTCGGGCGTGACGCCATCAGGGCCGGAGTCAATTCCTTCCTGATCGCCTTCATGATGGTTCTGATGTACATGGTGTTCTATTACAGCCGCCGGGCAGGCCTGGTGGCCGATATTGCCCTTCTGTGCAACATGTTCTTCCTGATGGGGGTTCTGGCCTCCCTCGGACCGGTACTCACCCTGCCCGGGATTGCCGGTATTGTACTGACCATCGGTATTTCGGTCGACTCCAATGTGCTGATCTTCGAGAGGATACGGGAAGAATTGCGGGCCGGTAAGGGGATGCGCCTGGCCATTGCCGACGGATACAAAAATGCCTATTCGGCCATCATCGACGCCAACGTGACTTCCCTGCTTACCGGGATCATCCTGTACGTTTTTGGTACCGGGCCCATCAAAGGATTTGCCACCACCCTGGTGCTGGGTATCCTTACTTCCTTGTTCTCGGCTATCTTTATCACCCGCCTGGTGTTTGAGAGAAGCCTCGACAGGAACGCCAGACTCAGCTTTGCTACCCGCATTTCCGACAAGATCCTCCAAAATCCCAGAGTGAACTTCCTGGGCAAAAGAAAGGTTACCTATGTGTTATCCGGAGCCATGCTGCTGGTTTCTGTCATTTCTCTGTCCGTCAGAGGGCTGAATTCCGGGGTGGATTTCACGGGCGGAAGGAATTTTGTGGTGAGATTTTACGAACCGGTAAATACCGCCGAAGTCCAGGCTTCCCTGGCGGATGTGCTGCATGCCCCCCCCCAGGTGATCATATACGGATCGACCGATATGGTGAGAATATCCACCCAGTTCATGATCGACAGCGTGGGGGATGATGTCGACAGGCATGTGGAGGAGCAACTGTATGCCGGATTGCAACCCTTCTATCCGGACGATTTCACCCTGGAAGATTTTACCGCACAGTCGGCTGATAAAGAAGTGGGATTGATGAGTTCCCAGATGGTAGGTCCCACCATTGCCGATGATATCAAGGTACAGGCGGTATGGGCTATCCTGTTTTCCCTGATTGCCATTTTTCTGTATATCCTGATCCGGTTCCGGAACTGGCAGTACGGACTGGGTGCCGTGGTATCCCTGATCCACGACAGCACCATTGTGCTGGGCCTGTTCTCCCTGCTGTACGGACGGATGCCCTTCTCCCTGGAGATCGACCAGGCCTTCATTGCCGCTATCCTTACGGTGGTGGGGTATTCCATTAACGATACCGTGATCATATACGACAGGATCAGGGAGTATGTGGGGATTTACCGCAAACGGGAAAGGGGCGAAATCATCAATGCCGCCCTGAACAGTACCCTTACCCGTACCATGAACACCTCACTGACAACTTTTGTGGTGTTGCTGTCTATTTTCCTGCTGGGCGGTGAGGTGATCCGGGGGTTTATTTTTGCTCTCCTGGTCGGTATCGTTGTGGGTACCTATTCTTCCTTGTTTGTGGCAACCCCCATCCTCTACGATACCGTGGGAAGAGCCCGGCTGAGGGCCAAAGCAAGAGAATAAATGTAAAAAGGAGACCCGGCAGACCCGGGTCTCCTTATATTTTATACAACCTGTCTGAATCTTCATTATATTTGTGATGTATATGACAGGAACTATGAACGCCATCGTATGCTTTATCAGCGGCCAGGAAATCTTCATTGTTTTCGTGGTGGTTCTGTTGCTTTTCGGTGCGAAAAAAATACCCGAAATTGCCCGCGGTCTGGGTAAGGGTATGAGGGAATTCCGGAAAGCTACGGAAGATATCAAGCGGGAGATCAATGAACAATCGGAGGATATCTCCAACGATATCAACGATATCAAAAAAACCCTGAATAACTAATGCAAACGGATCCATTCCCTTCCTCATCGGTTCCGGGTGTGGGTTTACGGCTTTATTAACATCCGGAGAGTATGGGAGATCTGTTTTCTTTGGTACTGGGACTGGTTCTGTTATTGTTCAGCGGAGAATTTCTGGTGAGGGGAGGAACTTCCCTGGCCCGGAACTTCCGGATTTCCAACCTGGTGATCGGTGTAACGGTGGTTTCGCTGGGTACCTCCGCCCCCGAACTCGTGGTCAGCCTGGATGCAGCCCTTACCGGCCATCCGGCCATTTCCATCGGCAATGTCATTGGCTCGAATATTTCGAATATGGCGCTGATCCTGGGACTCGTGGCGCTGATCCTCCCCATTTCGGTAAACCGCGATTCCATCAGGTACGACTGGCCCGTAATGATGCTGGCCAGCGTGCTGTTCTTTTTATTTATCCTGAACGGATGGCTCCAGCGCTGGGAAGGAATCCTGTTCTTTTTTTCCCTTATCGGGTTTGTATCATGGTCCATTATCAGATCCCGCAAAGAGAACCACCGCAGGAAAGTCAAACTTCCTCCCGCCAGCTACCCGGTATGGCTTTCCTTTCTCCTGGTGGCGGTGTCTTCCGTTGGTCTGGTATTCGGAGCCAACAAGATGGTGAATGGGGCTTCGGGAATTGCTATGCGTCTCGGGGTGAGCGAACATGCCATTTCCGTGACCGTGGTGGCCCTGGGAACCAGCCTTCCGGAACTGGCTACGTCATTGGTTGCCGCCATACGGAAAGAAATGGATATTTCAGTGGGCAACATCATCGGTTCAAATATTTTTAACCTGTTCGGTATCCTCGGGCTGACTGCCACGGTAAAACCCATTGCCATTGCCCATGATGTGACCTCAGACGTGATGTGGATGCTGGGATTGTCCGTCCTGCTGCTTTTGTTTATGCTGCCTTTCCGGAACGGAAAGATCAGGCGGTGGGAAGGACTGGTATTACTTGTATGTTATGCCATATATGTGTATTTTGTTTTCATCTGTTAAAGGCAGATATGATCAGAACAGAAAATATCACCAAATATTTTGGAAATCTGCAGGTTCTGAAGGGTATTGACCTGGAAGTGAACAAGAAGGAAGTGGTTTCCATCGTGGGAGCCAGCGGAGCCGGGAAAACCACCCTCTTGCAGATCATCGGCACGCTCGACCGCCCTACTGCGGGGAAAGTTATGTACGACGGGCAGGATGTATTCCGCTTGAAGGACAGGCAACTGGCCCGGTTCAGAAACCGCCGGATCGGCTTTGTTTTCCAGTTCCATCATCTGCTTCCCGAATTTACTGCCCTCGAGAATGTATGCATGCCTGCATTTATTGGCAGGATCCCCCGGCGGGAGGCTGAAAAAAAAGCCCGGGAGCTGCTTGTGTTTCTTGGCCTTGAAAACCGGCTCGACCACAAACCCGGTGAACTTTCGGGAGGCGAACAGCAAAGGGTGGCCGTGGCCCGGGCCCTGGTCAATAACCCCGATGTGATCCTGGCCGACGAACCTTCGGGCAATCTCGACAGCAAGAACAAGAAAGAACTGCACGAACTGTTCTTCGACCTGAGGGATCGCTATAACCAGACCATCGTTGTGGTTACCCACGACCGCGAGCTGGCGCATATGGCCGACCGTATGCTGACCATCCAGGACGGGATAATCCTTTGATCCTTTTATGACAACGGGGCGGTATGAATGAGAATGAGCAGTTCGATTTTCCGGAAGCCAAATCCGCGGAACATAATCATCCGGGTTTTGTTGGCACCGATCCCATTAGTATCCCCCATCGTTTTTCTGATCCGCATGATATTGAAATCGCCGCATTCCTTACCGCTGTCCTGGCCTGGGGGCAGCGAAAAGCCATTATCCGGAATGCTTTCCGGCTGATGGATTTGATGGAACGGTCTCCTTATGAATTCCTGAACGACGGTGCAGAAGAAGAGTGCAACCGGTTTCCCGGTTTCGTGCACCGTGCCTTCCAGCCCGCCGACAGCCTTTTTTTCCTGCGTTCCCTGCAACGAATGGTGCGGGAACAGGGTGGGATAAAACCGGTTTTCGTTAACCACTTTTGTAAAACAGGTGGCCTGGAAGATGCCATCAGGTATTTCAGGCAGCAATTTTTCCGGCGGATGGTGAGGAACAATGGTAGGGGGATTGGATTTCGGATTGTGGGAGGAGATACCGGCTGCTTCCCTGTACATTCCCCTCGATGTGCATGCGGGAACTGTGGCCGGAAAACCCGGACTCCCGGAACGGGAACAAAACGACTGGAAGGCGGTAAAAGAATGGACCG
>Ga0190344_1000089_pt1 | contig 59754 bp, 30 predicted proteins | sample 48721323_MG_FD_161662 | JGI IMG/M metagenome (GOLD analysis project Ga0190344, IMG submission 161662) | Hydrothermal vent microbial mat bacterial communities from Southern Trench, Guaymas Basin, Mexico - 4872-13-2-3_MG | ecosystem: Environmental > Aquatic > Marine > Hydrothermal vents >... | reverse complement strand
CGTTGCGTCTATTGTTTTAACACTCAATCCGGTATCTGACACTTCAATCGGTTCAATCGCACTGTCAGAGAAAAAATAGGCTCCCACTTTTTCTTTATCTAACACAGTCTCCTTATCATAGCCGAATTCTGCTATGTCTGCCTTTGATGCCTGATTCAACATAATAAGATTGTTGAACTCTTTGATAATATAGTCGCTGTGTGTACTCAAAATGATTTTGAAACCTTTATTAACGGCCTTAGCAAAAATTCTTGCCACCGTGATTTGGCTATCTGGATGCAGATTTAATTCGGGTTCATCCATGATAATAATATCGCCCTGTTGGGCGATATGCCTAAAATAGAGAACTAAACCCGATAATGATTTTACCAGCGACGATGAGATATGTATGTCTAAAGTTTGTTGGCTATTTTTGGGTGTGAATTTAATATATCCCTATTCTGAAACAGAAACTTTGCCTTGTAATAGCATGGTTTCGATTTCATCGGCAAAGTCAGCAAATTCGCTTCTGGCAATATAACCTAAGTCATTTATAAAAGCTAAATAATCACGAATTGCCAAAGGGTATCGTGGTACTAAATATCTGTTATTTATAATAAATTTTGCAATCGCTTCTGAATCTTCTTCGGCTAACAGTTGTTGGGAAATTTCATCTAATTTTGAGGCTTTTTCTCTAAACACCTCTTTTGCAAGCATGTTGATTGCGGTGCGTTCAGCCGGGAAAAATTGTACAGAGTTAGGCCGAAAAAACGGTTCTGGTTTCGCGGTTAGTTTTAGACGCAAATATTTTTAATATTGTTTTATTAGCGATATTTTCATGAATTTCTGTCGCGTTTCGGTATAATCCATAACTCAAATAAGCCATATAAGACTTTCCCGTATTATTTTGCCCGGCAAAAATTGATCAGGTTTTTGGATAAATCAATTTTCCCTTCTTTGAGGGTTCATGCATAGTACCAAATTTATTAACAAATCTTCACAAACAATACAAATTATTCTGCAGGTGCTGGAAAAAATGATTGACTTTTATGAGATTTTTTATAAAATGAACCGTTCTAAAGCGGCAGGTATCTGGTTCAGTACTCATCCTGGAGTACTGGTAAAACCTGAGACTTACAATCTATCAATTTGCGAGAACCAAGCGAATTCAGATTGTATAAAGCGGCTATCTCCCATTTTCGGTACGGAGTGGTAGATTCACCCTCTCTAACGGGAGCTATTGTTAGCGTTTGTTAATATTCGTTAGGATTTGTTAGCATAAATGAATCGGTGCCTAAGTTTTTGACTTCAATTTCCATTGCTGTTCGTAGTAGTCGCTTTAGCGACTTAAAGTCTTACGAAAAGAGAAATATTCAACAGAGGAGAAATCTTATTTTCTCAATGTGTTAAGATTCCTCACATCCGTTCGGAATGACACGAAATATTTCTCAATCCAAAGAAATGACACAAAAGATTTCTCACACTCGTCGAAATGATACCAATGAAAGGATTGAAACACATTTTATTTCGAGGCACCATAATTCACAACTTATGCCATAAGACAGAAAACCATAACTACCCGTGCAAAAGTTTGAAAGGTTTATGGATACAAAAGTTTAGGCTAAAGTTGGAGCGATGCAAAAACTTTAGCCTAAACAACTGTTTTTGTTATGTTTATTTTTTTTAATACCTGCAATTGGTATTACGCTTTCTCCTACACATGCAAGCTCATGTTCCCACGCGCAATACCCGATACGCCAGAGCGTACCACTTCAGCTATCAGTGGTGGATCAATCGCCTTAATAAAGGCATCCAGTTTGTCGCCCGTACCCGTCATTTCGACAGTGTAGTTGGCATCGCCAACGTCAATAATGCTGCCTCGGAAAATATCAACGAGGCGTTTAATTTCCTCACGTTCATTGGCCGTTGGTACATTGACTTTAACCAACATCAATTCCCGTTCAATGTGTGTACCTTCTGTCAAGTCAATGAGTTTAATCACGTCAATCAATTTATTCAATTGTTTGGTGATTTGTTCAATGATCTCGTCCGAGCCTCTGGTGACTATAGTCATCCGTGACATAGAGGGATCTTCGGTAGGCGCAACGGTTAAAGATTCGATATTGTAACCGCGTGCCGAGAATAAGCCGGCGACTCGTGATAACGCACCGGCTTCGTTTTCTAACAAAATTGAAATCGTATGACGCATGTTTAAGCTAACTCTCTCTCTGGGGATAACAACATTTCATTGTGCCCTTTACCGGCCACAACCATCGGGTACACGTTTTCACCCTGATCAATGATAAAGTCCATGAACACAAGGCGATCTTTTTTCGCCAATCCTTCCTTCAGTGCCCCTTCAACATCGCTGGGCTTCTCAATCCGCATACCTACATGCCCATAACTTTCGGCCAGTTTAATAAAATCGGGCAACGCATCCACGTAGGTATGTGAATAACGCTTGTCATAGAACAGTTCTTGCCACTGACGCACCATACCCAAGTAGCGATTATTCAAAGTCACGATTTTGATGGGCAAATCAAATTGTTTACAGGTTGATAATTCCTGTATGCACATTTGGATGCTCGCCTCGCCGGTGACACAAACCACCGTGTCGTTTGGATGGGCGAATTGCACACCCATCGCGGCCGGCAAGCCAAAGCCCATCGTGCCTAAGCCACCTGAGTTTATCCACTGGCGTGGCTTGTTGAATTTGTAAAACTGTGCCACAAACATTTGGTGTTGACCGACATCCGAAGTGATAAAGGCATTACCTTCAGTCAGTTCGTAGAGTTTTTCTAGCACAAACTGTGGTTTGATAAGTTCACTGTTGCGATCATAACGTAAACAATCCGTTGCCCGCCAAGTATCAATTTGTCCCCACCAAGCGGCCAGGGCATCTGAGTCTGGTTGTTGCCCGGTTTCCTTGATGGCCTTGCTCAAATCCTGTAACACCCGATCCACTGCACCGACGATAGGAATATCCACCTGCACATTCTTTCCAATAGAAGCCGGGTCAATATCAATATGAACAATTTTAGCGTGGGGGCAGAATTTCTCTAAATCACCCGTTATCCGATCATCAAAACGCGCCCCGATGGCAATGAGCAGATCGCAGTCGTGCATTGCCATGTTGGCTTCATAAGTGCCGTGCATGCCGAGCATACCAAGAAACAGCGGATCGGTGGCCGGATAACTCCCTAAACCCATTAAGGTTTGCGTGATAGGATATCCCAGTAAGCGCGTCAATTCGGTTAATTCTTCAGCGGCGTTGCCAAGCACTACGCCGCCTCCACTATAAATAATTGGGCGTTTAGCGGATAAAATCAGATCGGCCGCTTGGCGGATTTGTCTCGGATGTCCCGTTATCACCGGCTTGTAAGAACGCATTTCTATGGTATCGGGATAATTAAACGGGGCCTTATTGATCGTCACATCTTTAGGAACATCTACGACAACTGGGCCCGGCCGGCCGGTGGTTGCGATATAAAATGCTTTTTTAATGGTATTCGCCAAGTCATTGACATCCCTGACCAAAAAATTATGTTTGACACACGGCCGAGAAATACCAACAGAATCAACCTCTTGGAACGCGTCATTGCCAATCAGGGCGGTAGGCACTTGCCCGGTGATAATCACCACCGGACTGGAATCCATATAAGCGGTGGCAATGCCAGTGATCGCATTAGTTGCGCCTGGGCCTGATGTAACCAATGCCACGCCCGGCTTGCCGGTGGATCGTGCATAACCATCAGCGGCATGAACCGCCCCTTGCTCGTGACGAACAAGAATATGCTGTATTTTGTCTTGCTTGAATATCGCATCGTAAATGTGCAGCACCGCGCCGCCCGGATAGCCAAACACATATTCTACCCCTTCAACTGCCAAGGCATTCACCAAAATCTCGCCACCCATTATCATTTCAGCTTGATTAGCCACGTCGTTCATCTCAGTCCTCATTAAAAGCATTAAAAATATAAGGTAATCGTCGTTAATTTAGTTAATATTAAAGCGCAAATGGGTGAAAATACCAAGCGTTTTTTTTATGAGCGTCAAAATATTTTAATTATTAAACAATCAGCGGGAGTCCAAACTTTCGTTTGACAGTCGTCCAAACTAACGTTTGGCTTAAGGAGTCCAAATTAACGTTTGGCGGCAGGAGTCCAATCGTCGGCAAAAGTTTTTCGCAAAGCGAAAAACGAGTTCCGAGAACACAATTAACAATTAACAATTAACAATTACCAATTACCAATTAACAATTTCAGGCAAACACAATTCACAATTAAAATTTAGCCTTTCATCGGTTGCGTTGGAGGGGAGCTTAGAGACTATAAAAATCCTGAGCAATTAAATGCCCGTTTGTAGTAGGCGATTTATCGCCTCACGCAAACAACTATAGATATTCAGATAATTATTTAGTCCCCTTAAGGGGACTTGAGCTTTCAGACAACTGTTGGCTGCCAAATAAATTATTTTGTTAGGGTTATTTGGACTATCGATTTTGAGGGCCATAAACTATTTTGGATGTTTTCAAATTAAGTTATGGCCCTCTGTCGCGGTTCATTATTATACTTTTTGTAGGTGTTTTGTTGCTTAACTTAATGGCAGTGCCTCTCGGAATGCGTTTTTCGTACAGAAAAACTGATTCCGAGACTCCCCTTTTTCAAAGGCTGGCTCAAATCCGGTTAGCGATGGCGTACTCCGTTACCGTGTCGGCGGCGAAATTATTTATGCAGACTTGGTATGCGAAGTTGTTTGAACAACCGGCTTTGTCGGCGGCGATTCGTTTTGCCCGGCTGGCTTTGCATAATGATAAAACGCGCAAGGCCGTGTTTAATCAACAAATTGATTTATAAGAATAAGACGGGTTGCAGCCGGTTGTCCATCAGCGGCAAACGGTGTCTTTGCCTTTGCGTGACTTTACTGATGACGAAGAGGCGGATTATTGGGAAAATGAGGCGCGGCGTTATGAATCCCCGGAGAGTCCATACGGTTTTATAGGGCAGGGTTTGGGCACTCAGCCAACTAACCAATTGATTTTATTTAATAACTTTCCAAATATCTTTGTTAGGCCTTTTAGACGTAACTGATTGAATATTCAATCAATTAATGAAAGTCAAAGCGTAAGTCCTAAATCCCTTATTATATACAATCCTTGTACATTGTTAGGTTTGGGCACTCAGCCAACTAACCAATTGATTTTATTTAATAACTTTCCAAATATCTTTGTTAGGCCTTTTAGACGTAACTGATTGAATATTCAATCAATTAATGAAAGTCAAAGCGTAAGTCCTAAATCCCTTATTATATACAATCCTTGTACATTGTTAGGTTTGGGCACTCAGCCAACTAACCAATTGATTTTAACTTAGCTAGCCAGAAATCCGAATTTTTCAAAAAATCGGATTTCTTAATTAGCCAAGATTTGTGGGCCATCAACTGAAATGAACCAGTACAACTTATGTTTTTTTAACTGATTGATAATTCAGTCATTATCACTAAATACTTGATATAACTCATAATTATATAACTCATTGATATTTAAACTAGAACTCACGTTAGTCGCCTTCAAATGGGTTTAGCAAAGCACACCGACGGCTCACTTCGCTCTGGGTAGCTACATGCGACATGCTCTTAACTTAATACCATTGAGTTGACTTATAGACGATAAAAAGGTATATTACGTTTTAATTTTTTTTTCGCCTTCAAATGAGTTTAGCAAAGCACACTGAAGGGTAGCTTGCGCTATTGCGAAATTTCATTAAATATTTATGGTTAAATTCGATGAAAAGGCGGGCTGCTAAGCGAGCACTCCTTGGAAAAACCCTTATGCCTTGCGCCCGCTTGCCGGCCCCCTACAAGGATCATTAAAAATGTTTTCGATCTACTGGCCTTAAGGGAAACCTGGGGTGATGAAAAGGAGGTTCCAACGGGTTCTAAAACGTGATCCCATTTTTATTCCGCTTACTTAAATATCATTTAAATCATTAATCATTAATCATTAATCATTAATCATTAATTATTATTCTCCCCGAAGGGGTTGAATGTTAATAAGTATGGTATTGATATAATCATTAAAATTCAACCAGTTATACATTTAAACAGTTACAATCAGATAGTTAGTTATAATGACTGTTAAATCAATTCGTTTTAAAAAAACAAGCAAAACTTGGCTATAACACTCTATGGCCCATAATTTTCAGGTTATTAACGTATTAATATAAGGGTTTCATTGCAAATTTTTAATCAACTAATTATTTTAAACCAATTGAATAATATAACCTCAATATAAGTTATTGAAAAATAATTAGAACTCACGTTATTATAAGTCATAATTTTCAGCACTTTTTGCTGATATAAGGACTCAAATCATGCGTAAAAAACTAACCGTTTTATGTTTTTTGGGTATAACCCCTCTCACCAACGCTGAGGTCGTTTTGGATGGCAGTTTGGGAGTCGCCGGTTCTTTACGAGGGCCTAATTTTCAGATTGACGCAAGATTAGGACAACAAGTGGGCAGTAATCTGTTCCACAGTTTTGACCGTTTCAATCTCAACAGCCGCGAAAGTGCCACTTTTACTGGACCGGCCTCTATCAATAACCTCATCAGTCGCGTCACCGGTGGGCAAGTTTCACACATTGATGGACTATTCCGTTCGACAATGCCTCAAGCCAACGTTTATTTTATCAATCCGGCCGGGGTCATGTTTGGGCCCAATGCCCGACTTGATGTGCCGGCCTCATTATATATCAGTAGTGCTGACTATCTGAAATTAGGCGAGACCGGCCGGTTTGATGCCACCACGCCGAACAACTCATTACTGACCGTTGCCCCGCCTAGCGCGTTTGGTTTTTTAAATAGCACCCCGGCCAGCATTGGTATTGAAGGCAGCCAATTAGTCTTAAAGAATGAGGAGAAATTCGCTCTCCGACTGGCCGGCATTGATCATTCCGTTGATACGTTGGGTTTAGTCGGCGGTGATATTACTCTCAAAAACGCTCAACTGCTCACCCACGGCAATGATGCCTATTTTGTCAGTGTCGCTTCCCAAGGCGAGGCCCCCATTAATCCAATAGAATTCACTGAAGGCGGCTTCACCGCTTATGGCACTGTCAGTCTCACGGATGCCACCACCAACCCGAGATATTATGGCAATGTCGATACCAGCGGCCCTGGCGGCGGGTCAATTTTTATCCGTGCCGGACACTTTCGGTCAAATAAAGGCTGGCTGTTTGCCGACAGTTGGGGCAATCAACCAGGGCGAGGTATCACCATTCATGCCGATGGAACCGTGGCCCTAGAAAATTCCTTGGTGACCGCACAAGCTTATGCAGATGGCGAGAATTTCACCGAAGCCAGCGGCGCGGCTGGCCATATCGCCATCACCGCCAGCGACCTCAGTCTCACCGGCGGTTCGCAAATTGTTGGTACCAGTGAGAGTGCCGGAAGGGCCGGCAATATTACGCTGTCGGCACATAACTTATTGATAAGCGGGAGCAATTCGACTGGGCTGCACAGTTCCGTGTTAAGCGATAGCTATGGCAGCGGGAACGCAGGTGACATTGCCATTTCAGCAGGCCGTTTGAAGATGGAGGCGGGTACCCAAATGCGAACTTCTAGGCAGAAGGGATTAGGCAATGCCGGCAATATCTCGTTAAAGGTGGGGGCGGTAGACATACTCGATGGCGCCCAACTGACCGTCGGGGTTGGCAGTCAAGAACACCGTGAAGGCACTGGTAAAGGAGGCACGTTGAGCATAGAAGCTTCCGAGTACGTGTTGATTAACGGCAACAACAGCGGTTTGTTCGGTAATCTCTTTACCGACACTGGGCAAGGTGGCCAAATTCAAGTCAACGCACCAGCAGTCACCGTTGAAAACGGCGGCCGTATTCAAACCGAAACGGTGGCCGATGGCAATGCCGGCCAAATTGTCTTAAATGTTGATACCTTAACGCTGAGTGAAGGCGGTCAGATTAGCAGTAGTACCTTAAAAGGCAGCGGTCAGGGTGGCCGAGTAGAAATAACGGCCCAACAGGCCCTCCAAATCCAAGGCCAAAACACCGGGGTAAGAACCAATACCGGCGGTTCTGGCGCTGGTGGCACAATTGACGTTACCGCTCCCAAGATAACCATTAAGAACGGTGGCAGTCTTCAAGCCGTGACCGGGCATGATGGCACCGCGATCACTGGGGGCTCTGGAAACGGCGGCCAGGTGACCCTCCGAGCCGATGAACTCCAACTGGAAAATGGCATCATCCTAACCGGCAATTTTGGTGAAGGCAAAGCCGGCAATCTCGTACTCAGGTTAGAAAATGACCTCCAACTGCGAGGCGAGCAGTCTTTGATAGATGCCAGTACTCAGGGCGCTGGAGCCGGCAGCCAACTGGACATCCAAGCCCGTCAAGTCTACTTGACAGACGGTGGTAGTCTCAGCACCAACAGTTCCAGTGACGGTGATGCCGGCAATATCACCTTGGTTTTAGAAGAAACGCTCGAAATGCAGAACGGTTCTTCTATACAGGCGGCAACCAAGGGCCGCGGCCAAGGCGGCCGTATAGAGATTGTCGCTCCACACTCAGTACGGATTCAAGGCCTGGCCTTTATCGCGGCGAGTACAGAGGGTTCTGGGGCCGGCGGCCAACTGAAAATCCAAACCGGTCAACTCCAACTCACCGACAAGGGGTACTTGTCAACAAACAGCTTCGGTGAGGGCGATGCCGGGAGTATTGTCCTGACTTTGGAAGACTCGTTACAAATGCAGGAAGAAGCTAAGATAGAAGCTTCTACTGCCGTTCGAGGCCAAGGCGGTCTGATAGAGATTACCGCTCAGGCGATTCTGATTAACAGTAAAGCATTTATAGCTGCCACCACCAAGGGTGCCGGAGCTGGGGGCAACATTAAGCTTCAAGCCCCTAAAATCCAAGTGACTGACGGCGGCAACCTGTTCGCGATGAATCAAGGCGGCCAGGGTGATGCTGGGAATATCGTGATTTCAGCAGAAACGGTACAAGTGCAGGGCAAACACTCTCTGATAATGCTGACGACTGAAGGTTCTGGACAAGGCGGCCATCTGGATATCCAAGCCCGTCAACTCCAAGTGATGAACGGTGGCCGCCTCTTAGCCAGCACTATCAGCGACGGCAATGCCGGTAGTCTCGTACTGAATTTAGCAGAAACCGTACAAGTGGTCGGAGAGGGATCACAAATTGTGGCGAGCACTCAGGGCGCTGGACAAGGTGGCCATATGGACATCCAAACCGGCCAACTCCAACTGACGGAAGGTGGCCTGATCTCGGCCAGCAGTGACGGTCAAGGCGATGCAGGTCAGATCGTGATCAATTTAGCAGAAACGCTGCAAATGCAAAACGGTTCTTCTATACAAAGCGCAACCAAGCGCAGCGGCCAAGGCGGCCAGATAAAGATTGTTGTTCCACACGCCGTCCTGATTCAAGGCAACGCCGCTATAACGGCCAGCACTCAGGGCACTGGACAAGGCGGCCAAGTGGAAATCCAAACCGGTCAACTCCAACTGACGGAAGATAGCTATATCACAGCCAGCAGTTCCGGTCAAGGCGATGCAGGTGATATCGTCCTGACTTTAGGCGATACCCTGCAAATGCAGACCCATTCGGCCATCAAAACCGCAACCACCGAGGCTGATGGAGGCAATATCGAAATCACGGCCCCCAATCACTTCTATTTGATCAACAGTGAAATCTCCACCAGTGTCGGAAGTGGACTAGGCGGCGGTGGCAATTTGATGCTGGTGCCACAATTTATTATCTTAGATAGCAGCAAAATCATTGCCGAAGCTTACGGGGGCCCCGGTGGCAATATCAACATCACCACGACCGGTATTTATGACTCAGCTGCTAAAAGTACCGACAAAGTCATCAGTGCCTCATCCCAATTTGGCGTTGACGGTGTGGTGGTGGTGAATTCACCGGATACTGATGTCAGTGGTAGCCTGCTCGCATTACCGAAAAACTTCATCAGAATTGATGAACAACTTCAACCGCCTTGCAGCGCACAGATTGCTGAAAACCTGAGCAGCTTGGCGATGGTTGAAAGCGAAGGCGTGTCAAATGCGGTAGGTGATTTATTGCCCAGTGGGCCTATGTTGTCAGATTTATCTGATGTACCAACCCAGATATCCAAAACAGGGCCAACTCCAAAACTCGCCCTATTGTTAACCGGATGTCAGCTTGGCCGATCCCAACCCTCGACACAGAGAACCCCCTCCACCGTGATTGGGCAAGATAACTGGAAAAACCGTGTGATCTCAGAACAATTGTTTTGACCGCTACTCAAGTCCGAGAATAACGCTAAAATTGAGTGCTGCTCAAAAAAATGTACTATGTACTATACTTAAATCTGATTGTAGCGATTTCTTCAGTAGTTATTCGTCAATCTTTAGTAATCAATGACGCACGAACATTTTTCAAGCTCATTGTAACCGATTGATTTTATAGCGTTCCCATTCAAGGGCCCCAGTGCCGAAATCCGATTTTTCAAAGGTGGGCAATAAATCGCCGACTACAAACAGGTAGTTCACCATGAAATCGCTTGATGTTTTTAGCATTAACGAGTTAAGTCAACGCTCCAATGATCTCATTCGGGATGCAGAATCTGGGCAACTGGTTCTAATCACAAAACAGGATCGTCCAACGCTTTTAGCAATCCCTTTTGATAAAACACTATTATAAAATGGGGTTCATCGTTCAATGGCCCTCAATTTATTTGGGGCAAATTGTTTGACTTTAGCGCAAGCTGCTCGGATTGCAAATCTCACCATCTATGATTTTCTTGATTTGCTAAAAGAAACCGATATTCCGGTTGTCGATTATTCACCGACGGAACTTGATGAGGAGCTAAAAGTAGGTTAATGAGTTCAATAGTTGTAGCAGATGCTGGGCCACTGATTGCGTTGGCGAAAATTGATCTGTTAAACCTTCTCCATCAAATGTATGGCGAAGTTTTAATTCCGCCGACAATATTGAAAGAATTGGCATTAGAGAGTCATAAACCGGGTAGTGCCCTATTAAAGACAGCTATCTCAGAAGGATGGTTGCGAATGATGGAGATACCGTTTTCGCTGGTTCAATCGCTTTTTCGGTTACTGGATGCTGGGGAAGCAGAGGCGATATTGCTGGCCGAACAGGTCAATTGACAAAGTTGACATAGAGGAACCTCGAACAGGCGTTTTTTAAATTAATTCAAATACTTATTTAATTATGTTTGTTTATCAAAAAGTTAAATTTGTTCCGTTGCTGAGTAGAGTTATTATTTTTTTCCAAACTTCTTAAAAATAGGAACATTTTTTACTTATTTTCTGGCTTGTGGTTTCGGCTTTCCAATAAAATTTTCTGTTAATTGTCGCTTGTTATTAAGCAATAACCAAATACCAATACAACCCACTCAACAACCAACCGGAGCTAATGATGACTCGCTTGCTTAAATGCACTAACATCGGTGTCACTCCGATATTACCTCAATCCACTCAACAACCAACTGGAGATAACAACAATGACTCATAAACGCAAACGCACCAACATCGGTGCAATTCCGATATTACCTGATTGGGCCACTTTTTCTCGCCCATACACCATACTCACTCTCTGTGCATTGCTGTTCTTGGCACAAGGGACGTATGCTTATGTCGGCCCGGTGACTCTCAATCTCACTCCTGATGATTATGGCAGTGATACAGAGTGGGAAATTGTTGATTCAAGTGATACCATCATTGCTGAAGGCGGCCCTTATGAAGATGGCAATACCACTCCTATTGAGGAAATTATAGACTTGCCAATTGGCACCGGCTATACCTTCACTATTTATGATGACTATGATGATGGTATCGAAAGCCCTGGGGGATATTCTGTTGAGGATGCTGAAGGGACTGAGATTGCTTCTGGTGGCGAATTCGCTAGTGAGGAGTCGACACCGTTCGAGATAACAACAGTTCAGGTGCCGGCAACTATTTATGTTAAACACGATGCCGCCGGTAATAATGACGGCAGCTCGTGGGCGGATGCTTATACTGATCTACAAACTGCCCTGATTAATGCAGCCAGTGGTGAAATTTGGGTAGCAAAAGGCGTTTATAAACCCACCGATGGGACTGATCGCACAGCAACTTTTCAATTAAAAAATGGTGTTGCTCTATACGGCGGCTTTGCTGGCAACGAAATCTCCCGTGATGAACGCAATTGGAATACTAATAAAACCGTGTTAAGTGGCGATATTGATAGTAATGATACTACCGATGCTGATGGCATTGTTACTGATGTCAATAATATTAGTGGGAATAATGTTTTTACGGTTGTGACTAGTAGTGGTACGGATAATACTGCTATTTTGGATGGTTTTGTAATTACGGGGGGATTAAATGTTGGTGGTAATGGTGGTGGGATGTATAACGAATCTAGCAGTCCCACTTTGACTCATGTCACCTTCAGTAGCAATACAGCAACCTTTGGCGGTGGGATGTCTAACAATTCTAGCCGCCCCACTTTGATTAATGTGATATTTTACAATAACTCGGCCACTGGGGGTGGAGGTATTGCCAATTACAACACAAGTAGCCCCACCTTAACCAATGTGACCCTCAGTGGCAACTCTGCCCAACAATATGGTGGTGGAATACACAATGAAAACAGCGAGTCAATCCTAAAAAACGTTATCGTATGGGGTAATATGGCAAATATGGGTGGGCCACAGATTAATAATTATCAGGCTCAACTGAATATCAGCTACAGCTTAATCCAAGGGGGTTGCCCATCAACAACTGGAGTGACTTGTGATGATAATATCACTAGCAATCCGTTGTTTGTTGACGAATCCAATGGTGATTTACGTTTATCCCGTTATTCTCCAGCCATTGATGTTGGCGATAAAACTGCGGTTACTTCTCCAACAGATATAGCCGGAAATGCTCGTATTTATAATGGTGAGGTCGATATCGGGGCGTATGAATATGATGGCTCTGATTTAAAACCAACCGGTTTAAAACCAGCGACTATGGCTCTATTTATAGAACGCAGTAGTACAAACCCACTCAATAGCGTAGATGTTGGTGATAACAGTATTCCCGTCTTTGCTGATCTTGACAAAGATGGTGATTTAGATGCCATCATTGGAGAATATGGTTTTGACACGGTTAACTATTATGAAAATACCGGGACAGCTTTAGAAGAGAAAACCGGAACAGCGAATCCTTTCAATGGCATAAATGTTGGTTATGATAGCAGTCCAGCTTTAGTTGATATTGACAACGATGGTGATTTGGATGCCTTTTTAGGAAGTGATAGAGGTACGCTTGTTTACTATAAAAATACCGGCTCCTCCAGTTCGCCAAATTTTGAGGACCAAAGTGGTTCCAATAATCCATTTGATGGTGTGATCGTAGCAAGTAAGTGGAGTACACCCACTTTCATTGATATTGATAAGGATGGTGACTTGGATGCCTTTATTGGAGAAAATGAGGGCACGCTCAACTACTTTGAAAATATGGGTACTGTTAGTAGCCCAATCTTTGTCGAACGCTTGGATACAAACAATCCTCTGAATAACATTGATGTTGGTTTTGTGAGCAAACCAAGGTTTGTTGATATTGATCACGATGGTGATTTTGATGTCTTTATTGGTGAAAAAGATAGCATTGTTAATTACTATGAAAATGTTGGTACGGCTCGTAAACCTTATTTTACATCACAAGTCAACCCATTTGTGGGCTTTGACATTGGAAGAATACCGGCCCCAACATTCGTTGACTGGGATAAGGATGGCGATTGGGATGCTTTTATTGGCGAAAGCGAAGGTACTATCCGTTATTATGAAAATATTGGGCCAGTTACTGGCGGACGTTTTCTCAACCAAGCGTTGGTTTTTAAAGGAATTAGCGTGGGGAAATATAGTGCTGCCTTTTTAGTTGATATTGATAATGATGGTGACAAAGACGCTTTTATTGGCGAAGAAGATGGGATCATCAATTACTACAAAAATACCGGTACGCAAAACAATCCATTATTTGTGGAACAAACGGATAGTGCCAATCCTTTTGATGATGTAGATGTTGGTGTCAGTAGTTTTCCGGCTTTTGTGGATATTGATGCATATGGTGATTTTGATGCCTTTATCGGAGAAATAAATGGCACGATTAAATACTATCAAAACATTGGTGCGGCAACCAACCCCTTATTTGAAGAACAAACCGGTATCGCTAATCCGCTGAATGAAGTCAATTTAGGAACCACTGGTTATAGTCAACCGACTTTTGTTGATATTGACCAAGATGGTGATTCAGACATTTTTATTGGAGATAGAAATGGTACAACACATTTTTACCGAAATGTAGGCACTAGCAATGTACCTGATTTTGTAGAACAAACCGGAGGAAACAATCCTTTAAATGGTATAGATGTAGGATTATCTAATGCCCCCAATTTCATTGACTTTGATGCTGATGGCGATTTTGATGCCTTTATTGGTGAAGAGGACGGCAATATTAATTACTTTGAAAACACCGGTACGGCAAGCATTCCGAATTTTGTCGCCAGAATGGGAGGAGCTAATCCGTTTGCGGATGTGGATATAGGAACATATAGCACTCCATTTTTAGCCGACATTGACAATGATGGCAGTTTAGATGCACTCATTGGGGAATTGGATGGTACTATCCAGCACTATGAATATACTAGCATTACTAATGCCTTACCCCATAGTGGCAACTACAACTTTGCCCCTAACGTTTATTTGCAATGTGTCGGTTGTGATAAGTTTTATTATACTTTAAATGGTAGCACCCCAACTACCTCATCAACACAATATGTCGCTCCGATTGCGATACCGGTAGATACCACCACGATTCTGAAATATCTTCGCGTGGAGGATGATATTCCCAGCGAAGTCACCACGGAAACCTACTTTGTGGATACGCAGCCCCCAACAGTTACGCTCACGACACCTGAAGATAAGGACGAATTAGCCAGCCTGTCCGCTATCGAAGGGACCGCTGCTGACGCAACCGGCGGCATTGGTGTAGATTACGTTGAACTTCAACTCACCAATGGCACAACGTATCTGACCGAAGATGGCGGCTTTGTCTCAACACCAACTTGGGTGAAGGCCACTGGAACCGATAACTGGACTTACCGTATTGAGGGTGTTTCTTTCCCGCCAGGCGATTACACGATAACGGCCCGTGCTTTTGATCAACTCGAAAATCGCGGCGTTGAAACAAGTATCACGGTTGGTATTGGCAAAAGCTTTACCGATCTTTATCTGGAAAGTAGCAGTGCCACCGTCTTAAACAGCGATACGTTGGATATGGTCGGCAAATTGAACCGCTTCCCAGAGACCAATGAAGATTTGTCGGGTAAAGAGATTGTGCTAACCATTACCGCACCCGATGGTCAACAAGTCACGCAAACCACCACCACGCATACCAACACGGGGCAATTCAAGTTTGAAGACTTGTCTTTACCGACGTTATTTGACCCAATGCCAGAAGGGGCTTTCGGTTTTCAAGTCACGTTTGCCGGTAACTCACTGTTGGCCGCCTCGGAATCGGGAGATGAAGCCGTGCTAGTCGGTGCGTCGGCGGGCTATGCCCTCCTTGTTCACGGCAAAATTGCCAATGAAGAAGGTTTGGCGGCCCATAACAAAACCATTCACCGCATTTACAAAAAACTGATCGAGCGGGGGTTTGAAGACGACAACATCAAGTACTTCAATTATAACTATGCCCCAGCGAAACCAAACGAGACGGATCCGAATGGAATAGATGGTTTACCGGTCAAAGCGGACATTGAAGCGGCCTTTACCGAGATGAAAGAACGTATTTCGAGTAATCCTGCCCCGTTCTACGTGATTATGATTGATCATGGTGGCAGTGACGGGAGTTTCCACATTTATAATAACAATGATGATGCGTTTGATGATGTGATTAAGCCGGTCGAGTTAGCGGGCTGGCTAGATAACCTTGAAGCCGGGCTGTCAGACACCGTGTTAGCCAAACCTCGTTTGATTATGCTAGGTGCTTGTTATTCGGGCAGTTTTATTCCCGACGTGTCTGGGGAAGGCCGTATTATCATCACCAGTGCCACCGCCCAAGAAGAATCCTACAAAGGCCCTGAAGAACCGGATGGGATTCGTAGCGGCGAGTATTTCATGGAAGAATTCTTTGGCCGCTTAGGCCGTAGTGACAATGTTAAGGCCGCGTTTGAATGGGCCACCGAACGCACCGAACTGTTGACTCGGCGCGGCGACAGTTCTGCCAACAGCAACAATCGTTTTAACGACAATGCGGCCCAACACCCGCTGCTCGACGACAATGGCGATGGCAGAGGTAGCAATAGCCTCGCCAATGACGGCGATGGACGTAAAGCCGCCGAAGTGTTATTAGGAGTCGGCCTTAACTACGACACCAACGCGGCGGGCAACCCGGCCGAGATTCTGAGTGTCAGCGACACGGTGTATTTAACGGCGGACGAAGACGCGGCCACGCTGATGGCTAATGTCAACGATGCCAACCGCATCAGTTCGGCTATAGTCGATATTCGGCCACCATCCGTTCAACTCCGTTCAGCCGGCACCGAACAAAGCGAACAACTGGAAATCCCTGATTTACAGCGGGAATTTCTGGGTTGCGACGGCCAAACCAATCGTTGTGCCACCTACTTTGGCGACTTCACCGAGTCGGGCAAATACGAAGCGTTTTTCTTTGTGCGTGACACCCAAACCAAGGAGATTTCGCCGATTAAACGCTCGGTGATTTACAAGGACAAAGCCGGTAATACGCCGCCCAATGCGTTTGATGTGGTGTTACCAGCCCACGCCAGCGAACAAAAAACCGTGGTGCTGTTTAATTGGGAAACCACTACTGATCCGGACGACAATCAGGCGGTGACTTACAACCTGATTTTGTCTGAACAGGAAGACTTGAGTACGGTCGTTTACAAACAGGAAGAACTCACCAATGCCATGACTTTCCTTGATGAAACGGCGGTGATGACGGATGGCAGTTTGGGCCTCAAAGACAAGACGACTTATTATTGGTTCGTCGAGGCGGTTGATCCGTTTGGTGCCAGAACCGCGAGTAGTTCGGTGTTTTCGTTTAGCACCAATAACACCAATAAGCCACCTTCTCATGTCAACCTGAGCGTCGAAAATCACACCGATTCGCAACCGGTGTCCAACGTCCAAATTGATTATTACCGGGCGGACACTCAAGTCACACCGGACGTTCATGTTCAAGATCAAGGCCTAGCCCTGACACAAATAGAAAGTGGCCTTTACACGGTCAATGTGACGGCCGATGGATATAACCCACAACAATTTCAGGTGGATACTCGCACCGGTTCGATCAACACTACAGTGGCACTGACACCAACCAACCCCATTCTGAATTATGGGCAACTGCAATTTGCGATAGACTCGGCACGGGTTGGAGAAGCTCAAGGCACGGTGAGTCTGTTAGTGAAACGGGTGGGAGGCAGCGATGGCACTGTTTCGGTGGACTATACCACCGCCGATGGCAGTGCAACGGCTGGAAGTGACTATGCGGCCCAAAGTGGTACCTTGACTTGGGGCAACTACGATGAAGGGGCCAAGCCGATTAATTTGCCCATCACGGATGATCTGGACTTTGAAGGAGACGAATCCTTCACCGTGATGCTGTCTAATCCCACGGGCGGAGCCACGCTCGGAACCCTAAGCCAGTTGTCGGTGACTCTGGTGGAAAACGACCAAGCCAAACCCGGCGTACTGCAATTTTCGGCCCAAACAGTGACGGCCAGTGAAGGCGACAGCACACTGAACCTGACAGTCACTCGTACCGAAGGAAGAGATGGCGTGGTGTCGGTGCAATATCTCGCCAATGGGACGGCCACGGTAGGAACTGACTACTTGGGTGAAAGTGGGACGTTGACTTGGCCCTCCGGCGATGACACACCTAAGTCTTTGAATTTACAAGTGATTGATGATACCGAGGTGGAAGCCACGGAAACGCTTCAATTAACTTTGCTCAATCCTGCTGGTGCTACCTTGGGGAACCTAGCTCAGGCGACGTTATCTATTACCGACAATGATGTGCCATTGCAACCTGGCACGTTGCAATTCTCAGAACCGACTTATACGGCCGGTGAAGGCGACGGCGAGTTGAGTCTCACTGTGACTCGTGTTGGTGGAAGTGATGGCGAAGTCCGTGTGCAATACTTGGTGACGGGCGGAAGCACCGCAACGGTTGATAGTGACTATACTGGTGGGAGTGGAACGTTGACATGGCCCGCAGGTGACAGTAGTCCAAAACCATTGCCAATCACGCTCATTGATGATTCCGATTCGGAACCGACCGAAACGATTCAATTCACGCTGAGCAATCCGACGGGCGGTGCCAGCTTGGGTACTCCGGCTCAAGCAACGTTGTCCATCACCGACAATGACGTAGCAGCCCAACCCGGTGTGCTGCAATTTGAAGCCTCCACTTATGGGGCCAACGAAGCAGACGGTACCATTAATATTACTGTGTCTCGCACCGGTGGAAGTGATGGACAAGTGTCGGCACAATACTTAGCAATGCCAGAAAGCACCGCGCTGGCCGGTAGCGACTACACCGGGGCCAGTGGCACATTAACATGGGCAGAAGGTGACAATACGGCTAAGTCATTGAATATTAAGTTGATTGATGATAACGAAGTTGAAAGTACCGAAACTATCCAGTTCACATTGAACAATCCAACCGGTGGTGCAACGTTGGGTAGTCAAATGGGGGCCATGTTGTCACTCAGTGACAATGAGGTAGCTGTTCCAGTTCAAGTACCAGGCACGTTGCAATTTGCCGTTGCCAGCTTATCGGCCAGTGAATCAGACGGTACCATTAATATGACTCTCACGCGCACGGGCGGAAGTGATGGACAAGTCTCGGTGCAATATGACACAGCATCCGCCAGCACCGCAACCACTGGAAGTGACTACACTGGCGGTGGTAGTGGCACGTTGACTTGGACAGCCGGTGATGACAGTGCCAAGTCCTTGAGCATCAATCTGATTGATGATGCCCAGGTTGAAGGAACCGAAATCATTCAGTTAACCCTGAGCAATCCGAGCGGTGGTGCTACGTTGGGTAGTCCAATTCACGCCACCGTGACTCTGGCCGATAATGATGTCTCAACGCCAGTGACACCGCCTGATGTGACAACACCAGAGCCAGAAACCCCGGCCACTCAGCCTGGCGTATTGCAATTCGCAGCGGCCACCTACTCGGCCAACGAATCAGACGGCGAATTGACCAATCTCACCGTCACTCGGACAGGCGGTAGTGATGGTTCGGTGACGGTGCCCTATTTCATCACCAATGAAAGCACCGCCACTGAGGGTAGCGACTACACCAGTGCCAGTGATAAGTTAACTTGGAATGAAGGCGATACCAAACCGAAGTCGTTGTCACTCACAATCATTGATGACAATGAGGACGAAAATGACGAAACGGTTAAATTGACTCTCGGAAATCCGACGGGCGGTGCGAGCTTGGGTAGCCAAACAACGGCCACATTGTCCCTTACCGACAATGACACCGCCGCGCCCGTTTCACCTGCTGGTTCGCTACAGTTTTCGGCCCAAACCTATCTCGTCAAGGAAACTGATGGTGAATTGGATAATATTATAGTGACTCGCACTGGCGGGAGTTCTGGTTCAGTGTCGGTGGAATACTTGGCGACGGCCGATGGGAGTGCGACGGTTGGCAGTGACTACACCAATGCCAGCGGCACCTTAACTTGGGCAGAAGGCGACAACGAACCCAAGCCGCTCACCCTGACGTTGAAGGATGACGACGAGCTTGAACCAGCCGAAACCGTCCATCTCAAACTCTTCGCCACTGGCGAAGCCGAATTGGGTAGCCCAGCCGAAGCTCAGTTAGTGATTGTGGACAATGAAGGCGATCCATTAGCCACGTTAGGGCAAGGCCTCGCGATGGGTTGTCCAATTGAAACCAATGAGGCTTGTTCGGTGACAACCCTCTTTAGAGGCGGCAGTACCAAAGAGATCGGCCCTGATTATCAGGCCACCCTGTCGATACCCGCGTCTCAACGAGTGTTGGTTCGAGGCGAAATGGATATCGATGCAGCCCATGTCGGCCAAAAGGCCGATTTGTTGGTCGTTATCTATTCTCTGCCGTTGCAAGACTCCCAGACGGATCAATTCTTAATGGTTGATCCAGAGCTTAAGTTGCAAGAATGGGCATTCCTGAAGGACGGCGATATCAATATCGCTGCACTGGTAGCCGCTTATAAAGAAGTGACGTTAGTCGAAAACCAACCAGTGGCCCTGTACCAAGGCGTATTAAGTACCCAGAAAGCGCACCTACTGATCTACTTTGGTTACCGCCTCCAAGACGGCCAGATCGTCTTCAACGGCGAGCCCATCCAGGTGCGGATCGGACTGGACAACGAGTTACCCCGTTTAGGCCTTGGAACCGCCTTCTTCTGTCCAAATAACAAGTGTCCGACACTAACGACGGCCTTTTCTGGCGGTGCCTCAGTCAATGAGCAAGACTATCAGAGTACCTTGACTCTGTCACCAAACCAACTGGTCAAGATTCTGGGCCAAATCGACGTCGATGCCGCTCATGTTGACCAAAAAGCCGAGATTCTGGTAGTAGCCGGATTAACCCTGGCTGGAGAGGAATCAACTGGTGAACTGTTCTTTATGCTAGACAACCAAAAATTACCGCTGTTGTGGGATTTTGATCCGGAGAAACTCGTGGCTGCTGTTAAAGAAATCACCCTAGCTGCCTCGGTGCCGGTAGAAATCTACCAAGGTGGACTGGTTGAAGGCCATATCCGAGTCTACTTTGGCTATCGCCTAGAAAATGGGATGGTGGTGTTCAATGGTGAGCAAGTGATTGAATTGCAAATCAAAAAATAACCATCAACTCGGCTCGAAGCCTTTCGATTTTGAGGGCCATAACCGACTTTGGAAGTTTTCAAATTAAGTTATGGCCCACTTATCACGCTTCATTATTGAGACTTTTTCTAGGTGTTTTGTGGTTTTGAAATCTTCAACACCGAGACACGGAGTTACACGGAGCTTCACAGAGAATTCCTTTGGCTTTATGACTCGGTGAGACTCTGTGGTACTCGGTGAACTCGGCCCTGGAAAATTAATGGCTTTGACTTTCCTGATAGGTGCTAAGGAACTGCAATTAAATAACTTCCGCCAACATCTAAAACTGATTGAGGTACTGATAAGATTTATCAATCAGCGGGAGTCCAAACTTGAGTTTGGCAACGAGAGTCCAAACTAAAAATCCGTTTATTCCTAAAAGAAGTTGTACTTCCAGTCTATTCGCATTTATAAGACGGATTGCAGCCGATTGTCCATCAGCGGCAAACGGTGTCTTTATTGACTCTCTTCGTTTCAAGTTTGAGTGACAAAAGAACCGTTTCAACATCTTGAAACGGGTTTTTCATAGAGGCTCTTGATTTTTTTTTTAATAACGCTACAATATTAAAAATAAATCCTTTTTCTTATTATTCAAGTGAAATGAACAGCTTAAAAAAGATACACATTCAAGGTTTTAAATCTATTGTTGATCAAGAATTTGAACCGGGGCAGGTGAATGTTTTAATCGGGGCTAATAGTAGCGGTAAAACTTCCTTGCTAGAAGCCATCGGAATACTGGGTGCGGCAATCAGCGGCACGGTAGATGATGAGTCTTTGCAGCGGCGAGGTGTGCATTTAACTCACTCACAACTTTATAACTCGTCTTTTAAGGATATTGAGACAAATCAGATTGGTTTGTCTATGCAATGGCAAGCTAACGAAAATGAGAAATGGCACTATGCAGTCCAGTTACAAAACAGTCACCAAAACCCCGAAGGGCTTGGGCTTATATTGATGAAAGCTTGAAATTAAATGATAAACCGATTTTACAGCGGCAAAATACCACTGATGGGGCATTACCTCAATACATAGCAGCCTCTAACAGTTATGAAGGAGCTCATGCGGCTATTCATTTTGTACTCTCGAAAACCGAAAATCGCAGCGGAAAGTTGTTTTCAGATTTCTTAAGAACATTGAAATCTTATGCGATTTATACGCCTACCACGCCAATGCTCCGTGATTTAGCCTCGAATTGATCCCAGATCGGTTGCCACTCGTGTACCAATGAGTCTGGCAATCCCACGTGCAAAGCCAATGCCATTAAGTTAAGAAATAAACGAGAAAGAGCCTTTGGTAAAGCCGTTGTCTCAAAGCTAAAGTCCCCTAAAGGGGACTGGTAAATTCAGGATTTTTTTCTAAGCAAACGATATGGCATTGAGTCTTCAGTGCCCTTTAGGGCACTTCAGCTATTAGACGACGGCTTTACCAAAGGCGGGGGATTATTTGTTTCTAATTCCTTAACCTAATGGCATTGACGTGCAAAGCCCTTAACTGGCAATCCCACATGCAAAGCCCTTAACTTAATGGCATTGATTCTACAAGTGCATACTGAATATTTATGACAGAAACTGATTCAAAAACAACTTCTATTCTTATTGTCGATGATACCCCAGAAAATTTGGATGTGTTAATTGATCATTTTGCGGCTAATTTTAATGTGTCAGTCGCGTTAAGTGGTGAAAAAGCGATTGAAATCACTCATAAAATGATTCCAGATATGATTCTGTTGGATATTAAAATGCCCGGAATTGATGGCTTTGAAACTTGTCGTCTTTTAAAACAAAATGCAGCACTTCAGGAAGTACCGATTATTTTTATCAGTGCCGTGAAAGAAACCATTGATAAAGTCAACGGTTTTTCCGTTGGCGGTGTGGATTATATTACTAAGCCATTTGAACATGAAGAAGTATTAGCCCGTATTAATACTCATCTCACGCTTCGCCGTCAGCAACAACAGTTGGTACAAAAAAATGCTAAATTAATTCAGTTAAATGAACAATTAAAACAAGAAATAGCGCGTCGAGAACAGGCCGAGGAGGCACTGTCTACCGCCTCTGCCCAACTGTCAGCCATTTCTCAGAAAGAAGCAAAACGTTGGGGCTTATCAACGTTTATTGGTCAAACTCAAGCGATAAAAAACCTGTTAAAGGATATTCGTCGGCTGCAAGCAATCGATAAAACCAGCGTGCTGATTTTAGGAGAAAGTGGCACCGGCAAAGAACTGATTGCCAGGGCGATTCATTTTGGCGGTGTTCGCGCTAAAGGGCCGTTTATTCCAGTCAATTGCTCGGCTATTCCTGAATCATTGGCGGAATCCAGTTTTTTTGGACATACAAAAGGTGCCTTCACTGGCGCAATGAAAATGCACAAAGGTTATTTTGAACAGGCGCAAGGGGGTAGTTTGTTTTTAGATGAAATCGGTGATATGCCACTGCCGCTGCAAGCGAAGCTATTGCGTACCTTAGAAGATGGCGAAGTAACGCTAGTAGGGGGGGAGCAAAGCAAATTGGTCAATGTTCGTCTCATTGCCGCCACCAGTGTTGACTTATCGGCAAAAGTGGGCGCTAGGCAATTTCGTAAGGATCTGTTTTTTAGGATAGCGAGTTATATTATCAACGTTCCGCCACTGCGTGAGCGCAAGGAAGATATTATGCGGTTAGCAACGCATTTTCTGTCCATTTTTGCCAAGGAAATGGGCCGTAAGCCCAATACATTAACCTCAGCTACCCAAGCCATACTAGAAAATTATCACTTTGCTGGCAATGTCCGAGAATTAAAGAATCTGATTGAACACGCGCTGATTAGGAGTGACGGCACGCCTATTAAACCACATCATATGCATTTTGTTGAATTGCTCGATGATTCTTCAGTCCACTTCTCTGAAGTTCAAATAGAGCCCAAAACTGAAAACGATGAACAGAAAATACGGGGTTATATACGTGAGCATGGCAGTATTAATAATACCCAATGCCGACAACTGTTAGAGTATGATCTCCATAGAGCTTCTTATTTATTAAGAAAAATGTTCCAAGACGGGTTACTGATACGTGAAGGCAAGCGGCGTTGGGCTGTTTATCGGCTCTCTAATTAGTACAACTAATCTCAGAAATAAACGAAGGGTATTTTTGAGATTGATGTTAAAGATTAAAAGAGGGTTTGTAGGGGCAATCCCTTGTGGTTGCCCTCTTCCTTGTGGTTGCCCTCTTCCTTGTGGTTGCCCTCTTCCGAATCAATCACTTTTAATTCCATCAATAACCCTGCATTATTTAGGGTTAAAGCTCACTTTTGGGGGCCATGTTGTCATTTGAGTGAGTTGTTTAATTCTTTAATTAATTCGTTTATCCACGTCATCCGTTGTACGACTCACCCGAATAAATTCAATCAGTTGTTCAAATTGATATTTTCCAGCCCATTGTTCAATCTTCGAGGTAAAAGGGCGCAACGAAGGCTGTTCTGATAGTTTGTTGACAAAAGCTCGGATACCGGTAATATTGCCTATTTCCGCTAATTCCAATAACTTATGCAAGTCTTCTTCAGAAGGCATCACCAATGGCAAAGGTTCAGAGGATTGTTGTTGAGTTTTCTCGTTTTCTTCATAAATCCATTCTAATCCTAAATAGGTTTGTAATAATCGTAAGAGTCGGTTCATTTTAACCGGCTTACTCAGAAATTCATCACAACCTGCCGCTAAAATATCTCGGCGCGTTTTGGGAAAAACAGTTGCTGAAACGGCAATCACAGTCATGTTTTTATGGGCGGGCATTTGGCGAATTTGCCGAACCACTTCAAAACCGTCTATCTCTGGTATAACTAAATCTAATAAAATAAAATTCGGTTGCCATTCGACGGTTTTGTGTAATGCTTCACGCCCATTTACCGCCTCAGCAATATCAAATGTCAAAGGTAATAATAAATCTGTTAGCACTTGCCGATTTTCGGTGTTATCATCCACCACTAAAATTTTACGTCTGTCACCACGATAACCACTAATTATCCGTTTTTCTGTTTGAATCGGTTCAGAAATGCTTGAAATCGTTGGCAATACCAATTCAAACCCAAAAGTACTGCCTTCACCCACGTTGCTATTCACATACAATTCACCGCCCATCAGGCGAACCAGTTTTTGACTAATCGACAACCCTAAACCAGTGCCTTGTTTTTTAAAATATTGACTACCCAGTTGCTGAAAAGGTAAGAATATTTGTTCTACTTGCTCGGCGGAGATACCAATGCCAGTGTCTTCTACTTGGAAATGAACACAGTGCAATGAATTAGCTTGTTCTTTGAAATTATTTTCAGCCTTTTCGGGTGTTTCACTCATAACAAAGGAATTATCGACAGACTGGCTGCTGCTTGGTGTCGGTAATTCTTGGCTTTCAGAATCATCAAACAGGGTGCTTTTTACTTGAAATGTCACCTGCCCTTGTTCGGTAAATTTGATCGCATTACTGAGTAAGTTCAACAAAATTTGGCGCAAGCGTTTTTCATCCGCTTCTACTCCAAGTGGTAAATTAGGTGACGCTTGATAAACAAACCCAATATTTTTGGAGGTAGCCCGAATTTGTGTCATTTCTACCAGTGTTTGTATAAAACGAGGTAAATGAAATTCTTTGACTTCTAATTCCATGTTGCCAGTTTCAACTTTAGACAACTCTAAAATCTCATCAATCATCGCCAACAGATGTTTGCCACTGCGATGAATCGTCTCAATTTGCTTGCCCCGTTGTTTCATTAAACGGTTATCATACTGAAACAGTTCCGTATAGCCTAAAATCGCATTCAGCGGGGTACGCAATTCATGGCTCATGTGAGCCAGAAAAGTGCTTTTCGCTTCGTTAGCCACTTCCGCTTTTTCTTTTGCCACTGCCAATGCCTGATTGGTTTTTCGTAATTTCTCAGTTCGTTCGGCTACCAATGCTTCAAGATAACGGTTTTGTACTTGAAAGCTGTGAACTCGCCAACGATAAATACCAATAATCATGCCAACAATGAATATAAAAAGCACACTTCTGAACCAAACCGTTTTCCACCAAGGCGGTAAAATGATGATTTCAACAGCAGTGCCTTGTTCATTCCAAACTTTATCATTATTGCTACCCTTAACGCGAAAAACATAGTGCCCGGCGGGAACATTGGTATAATTAGCTTCATGTTTGGTACCGATTTCATTCCAGTCTTTCTCAAAACCTTCTAATCGATAAGCATATTCATTTTTTTCGGGCTGTAAGAAATTTAACGCCGCAAATTCAATAGAAAAAAACGACTGTTGATAAGACAGCGTGAGGCTTTGACTGAGGTTAATATGTTGTTGTAACGGCGAGTTTTCAGCAATCGGCACGCTTTTATTGAATATTTTGAAATCGGTTATCACAATAGGCGGAATAACAGAATTATCTTTAATTTGCGCCGAATAAAAAGCATTAAAGCCATTAAGCCCGCCAAAGAACAATTCGCCAACTTGGCTTTTATAATAGGCATTGGCATTAAATTCATTGCTTTGCAGCCCATCTAACACATCATAATTTCTAAAAGTTTCTGTCTGCGGATTAAACCGAGACAAACCGCGATTGGTACTCAGCCATAATTGTCCGTTTTGATCTTCTAAGATTCCATACACCGTATTATTCGGTAAACCGTGTTTTTTACGGTAATGAGTAAATGTTTCGGTGGCGCTGTCAAATTTATTCAGCCCACCGCCATAAGTACCAATCCATAACACACCGGTTTTATCTTGATAAATACCAGAAATCTCGTTATGACTGAGTGTACCTGGTGTGCAGCATTGATAATGCACAAAAGTGCCTTGTTCAGGATTAAACCGATTTAAACCCTCATAAGTGCCTATCCACAACTGATTGCTTTTATCTTCATAAATAGCTGTCACCGCATTGTTACTTAAGCTATTTGGATTATCATGATTGTGGCGGTAATGTTTAAATTTGCCCGTATGACGATCAAATTGTTCTAAACCTTCCCGAGTGCCCAACCATAAAATGCCGGCAGAGTCTTCATAAATACACATCACATAATCATCACCCAAACTATCAGGATTATCTGGATCATGCTGATAAACAATAAATCTGTTTTTTTCGGGATCCAATTGATTTAAGCCACCGCCATAAGTACCCGCCCACAGAGTGCCATGACGATCTTGATAAAGGGATTGGACATCGTTATGACTTAAACTGTTAGAATTATTGGGATCATGTTGATAATGTGTTACCGTTCGCCGCAATGAATCAAATCGATTCAAGCCGCCACCTTCGGTAGCTACCCAAAGCGTGCCTTGTTTATCTTCATAGAGCGCAAACACACTGTTATGATTTAAGGTATTAGGATTGTTAGGATTATGATAATAATGCTTAAACGGCTTTTGTTTCGGATTAAAATAATTAATACCGCCGCCACCGGTGCCAATCCAAACCGTGCCGGCACGATCTTGATAAAGTGATAACACAAAGTTGTCGTTTAAACTGCTTGAATTGAATGGCTCATGTTGGTAATGTATAAAAGAATTGGTTTTGCGCTCAAACCGATTTAATCCACCGCCATCGGTAGCCACCCATAATGCGCCGGTACTGTCTTCAAGAATCGCCCACACGGCGCGGTGACTGAGACTGTTAGGATTTTCAGGCTCAGGAAAATAATGCACAAAGGTTTTTTGTTGCCGATCAAATTGATGAAGTCCATTCATTGAACCAATCCACAAAATGCCACTATTGTCTTCATAAATGGACGTGATTATATTACTCTTATCATTTGGATTGTTGACGTTAGGCATGTAACGAGTAAACTTTTTTGTTTGATAATCAAACTGATTTAAGCCGCCGCCATCGGTGCCAATCCATAAGGTACCGGTTTTATCTTGATAAATCGGCCAAACAGCATTATGACTTAAACTGTCCGAATGATTGGGATCATATTGATAGGAGTCCCATTGGGCCGTTTTTTGATCCAATTGATTTAATCCGGCACCGTTGGTACCAATCCACAAACTGCCGTTGTTATCTTCATAAATTGACCAAACTGTGTGGTTAGACACTCTGTCAAATCGATCCAAGCGGCGATCATAACGGTTAAGCCCTTGTTCGGTACCAATCCATAAGGTGCCAGCACTGTCTTCATAAATAACAAAGATTTTGCTATGAGTTAAACTGTGAACATCCTGTGGATCATGTTGGTAAACAGTAAAACGATAACCATCATATTTGTTTAAACCTTCTTCAGTACCTATCCATAAAAAACCCAGACTGTCTTGGTGGATGGCTTTAACCACACTTTGAGATAAGCCGTCAGAAATGGACAGGTGCTGAAATTGAATCGTTTGGGCAAACAGTGATAAACTCAATGTCGTTAAAATAAATGCCATCGCGTTTGAAGAAAGGAGAATTTTTATGAAATTACTACCTGTTAATTGGTTTATCATGGTCAATTTTTCTTTAAGTTTGGCATTGGGCTTCACCAGCGCAATGGCTTTTGAAAGCGCCAAAAATGTAAGTGTTTACTCACAAAACCCATCACAGCCGGAGAAAAAAAAGGAGCGGCGCCGACGTGGTGATTGTGATTTACTGAGTGTTTGGACCGCAAGTCTTTGTGACTCCAACACTTTTTGTTATCAAGCACCGGAACAACTGCGTCTCTGGCTACCGAAACACAAACGTTCTGGGCAGATGAACGATAGATTAGTGATCCTAAATCCGGCTACCCAAACAGTGGTTATAAAACCATGGGCGGCCTCAGAACACACTTTTGCTTGGCCGTTTTCTAATATGCCGCTTCAGTCAGGCACCCATTACCGGGTAGGACTCAAGAACGGCCGTCATTATTCATTGATTGAATTAACTTTGCATCAGATACCCGCTCACTTGTCAGTCACCGAGCAAATCGCCGCAATGCGGCAACTCGGTTGTTCCCAACAGGCGAATATGTTACAGAAACTTGGACATTGATCGTTCGTTCGTTCGTTCGTTCGTAGTAGGCGATTTATCGCCTCAATTTCATTGATAACAAAGAACAACGAATGAACGAAATCAACGAATAAACCTAACCTATTTCCAATAGAAAAAATTGCCAGATTTTGTCGCGATAGAATTAAGTACCGTGCAGGTATTTTACATTCAACCCCTATCGGAGTTGAAGGAGTTTTTTTCTTCTTTACCCCAGGTTGCACCTCAATGCCATTAAGTTAAGTGCTTTGCACGTGGGATTGCCCCTACAAACCGTCATGTAATGTAGGGGCAATCCTTTATGGTTGCCCTCACCGAAAAGCTTAATTTAATGGCATTGAGGTTGCACCTGGGGCTATTCATATTCAACCCCTATCGGGGTTGTATTTCATCGATAAAATTTATTAAAACATAAAAGTCCAATTTTAAACCGTTTGCAGTATAAATCGTTAATTTCGTTCATTCGTTGTAAATTCGTTTATCCGCGTAATTCGTTATACTAAACTCAATTCGTTTATCCGCGTAATTCGTTGTACTAAACATTTCATTCATTATGAAGCATTCTTACCTACTATATAACCTAGTTGCTTTTTTATTATTTGACTTTAGCACAGTACAAGCCGACTCCGTTCACGAAGCAAAACAAGCTTTTTGGCAAGGGCAATATAACAAAGCGGTTTCGCAATGGCAGACAATGCTAAATACAACACCAAATCCCAACCACCGCTTAAAAGCCCTATTAGGAATTGCACGTATTCACCGCCGTTTAGGTATTTATAAAAAAGCCGATAGCCTCTTACAAACCGCCTTATCAGTCGCCGAACAATTCGATAATACCCGTTATCACGCGCTCGTACTCAATGAGATCAGTAAACTCTCTTTATCTGAAGGCAAAAAAGGCTACCCAGCGGCGATCCAAGCCGGCAAACAAGCTGTCAATGTCGCCCGACGGGCGAAGAATAATCCATTGGTACTCATAGAAGTGTTAAACCATTGGGCTAACTTGCTGACGGTGCAGTACAATTATGACGAAGCACTGAAAACCTATAGCGAGGCATTAACGCGCCTTGACAACTATCAAAACCGCTTACCGATTCGGAGCCAATCGGCGAACGAACCAAAAGATGTCCAAAAAGAAATTGACACATTACGCGGCAAAATCCTAATTAATCAAGCCCAAGCCGTATTTTTAAAAGAAACAGAAATGGCACAATTTCAGTTTGGACAACCTGCTTTTAAAGCCAGTCTGACAGCGTTGCAATCGGCTTTACAGAATAGCCAACATGACTGGATAGATAGTTATAAACAAGTGTTTGGATTAATTACGTTAAGTCAATTAGCTGAAAAAATCCAAACCCAGTTGACTAAACCCTCAACGTCATTAACACTGAACCGTTATCAAGCCTTGAGCAAAGCGCGAAAGTTAGCCCATCGTTTAGACAACGCCACTGCCAAAGCCTACAGTTACGGCTATTTAGGGCAACTGTACGAACAGCGGCAGCGTTACCGTGAAGCTTTGTATTTAACTCGACAAGCCGTGTTTTTCAGTCAACAAACGCGCCAGCAATACTGGCTAAATTATTTATGGCAATGGCAATTGGGAAGACTCCTGAAAGCCCAACATCGTTATCCCAAAGCCCTGTCAGCCTATCAACGCGCGATAGATAATTTTCAACAAGTGCGTCTTCTTAGGGTAACCACGGGTTATTTTAACCTGATGGAAATCGATTTTCGCCAGCAAACGGCGCCGATTTATTTTGAATTAGCGGATTTATTGCTACAACAAGCAGGTGCCACTTCAACCGCCGCCCATCGGGAGAAGTTATTACTGCAAGCCAGAACAACAATCGAACGTTTTCGAGAAGCCGAATTACAAAATTATTTACAGACGGAATGCCTCAATTTTAATACCCAATGTTTCGATTTAGAAACCTCGCTGGATAGCCAAACCGCGTTGTTATACCCGATTCCATTATCGAATCGGTTAGAATTGCTATTGCAACGGCGCGAAGGATTAATTCAAGTGACGGTTTCGGTGACGGAACAAACACTGCGTCAGACAATCAACGCGTTTTTATCGCCATTGCATCAACATCCTAATTCGGAGGAACTCACTAGAATTCGGAGCCAACGGCTCGCCGCGGGTAACGCACCTGATACGGAAACCTGTACGCCCGCCTTACGAGGCGGGCAAGCGCAAAACACAACAGCCGCTGCCCAAAGCTTTTTGGAGCCAGCACAAACATTGTACCGTTGGTTGATTAAACCGCTACTTCCTCATTTACATGACATCAACACGTTGGTGATTGTACCCGATGGTATGTTACGCAGTGTACCGTTTGCGGCTTTTCATGATGGCGAGCAATTTCTGATTGAAACCTTCGCATTCGCCACACTACCCAGTTTGTGTTTTAATACCGCCTCAGTTTTACCAACGAAGTCGGAAACGATCTTATTGAGTGGTTTATCCAAAGCGGTGCAAGGATTTTCGGCTTTACCCTGTACCGAATATGAATTAGCCGCTCTCCAAACTTTATATAATGCACCAAAACCGCTACTGAATGAAACCTTTACGCTGCCTCGATTAGAAACCGATATCAAACAATCTGATTATAGCATCGTACATATCGCGTCTCATGGACAGTTTAGTGCCCATTTAGAAAACACCTTTGTATTAACTTATGACGACAAACTGAACATGGAGAAATTAAAACAGTTAATCAGTCTTACCCAACTGAACACCAAACAACCAGTGGCACTCTTAACCCTCAGTGCTTGTGAAACAGCGGTAGGAGATGAGCGAGCGGCACTCGGATTAGCTGGGGTTGCGTTACAATCTGGTGCACAAAATGTGTTAGCCAGTTTATGGCGCGTCGATGATGAAGCCACGCCAGCCGTCATCATTGAATTTTATCGGCAACTCCAAACTGCCGCCCTTTCTAAAGCACAAGCATTACAAAATGCTCAGAAAATCGTATTGAACGATAACGCTTATCGGCACTACCGACATCCCTACTACTGGGCAGCGTTTTTATTAATAGGCAATGGGTTTTGATAATTGATAATTATGAATTATGAATTATGAATTATGAATTATGAATTGTCATGTAGGGGCAATCCTTTATGGTTGCCCCTTCTCGGCAATCCTTTATGGTTGCCCCTTCTCCAAAATTAGCAATAACCCTCTATCCGTTTATTTCGAGTATCCGTTGTACTATCACGCGGATAAACGAATCGTCCTCAAACCCGATTGGACTGGGTTGAGAGTACAACTAATATTGCTCCTAAACTGAGTACAACGAATTGCGCGGATAAACGAATTAAGAAGCTACAAAAAGTATAACTATTATAAGCGATTTGAGGGCCAGTGTTTGATTTTAAAGCATTCAAAGTCGTTTATGGCCCCCAAACCAGCCATATTGGACTGGGTTGAGTACAATTCGTATTGCTGAGTACAACGAATTGCGCGGATAAACGAATTAAGAAGCTACAAAAAGTATAACTATTATAAGCGATTTGAGGGCCAGTGTTTGATTTTAAAGCATTCAAAGTCGTTTATGGCTCCCAAACCAGACTCTCCCAAATAACCACTTAAAAAATATTCGACAAAATCACCTGTTTTTTATTCTCTTAAATGCCGTCAATTCTGATTCAGACAGACGGTTTTTTATGACTGGTGGGTGTAGCAAAGCTCTACCTCAATGCCATTAAGTTAAGAAATAAACGAGAAAGAGCCTTTGGTAAAGCCGTTGTCTCAAAGCTAAAGTCCCCTAAAGGGGACTGGTAAATTCAGGATTTTTTTCTAAGCAAACGATATGGCATTGAGTCTTCAGTGCCCTTTAGGGCACTTCAGCTATTAGACGACGGCTTTACCAAAGGCGGGGGGGATTATTTGTTTCTAATTCCGCAAACTGTGTGGCATTGATCGCTTCGCCTGTGTGCTTTGCTAAACCCATCGAATTGTTGTAGTCCTTGTAGTTATTTAAAGTCATTTTGACCATTCTTTTTGTAGGTTATTGGTAGTGGTTTGGGGGCCATAAAGCCAACTACAGGGATTAGCTCCGCTGAACTCCGTTTCGTTATAATAACAGATTAGATCGTGCTAGTGTTTGGCTTTAAAAGCAACTACAGGGATTCGTTATAATAAAGGATTAGTTCGTGCTGGTGTTTGGAATTATCAGTTGTACTATACTTGACTCTTAATTCGCTCATCCGCGTAATTCGTTGTACTAAGCGTAATTCGTTGTAGTAGACTCAGCACCATCATACCCAATCCGTTAATCCGTCCGTCATCCTAAGTACTACCCGCCAGTCAAACTCAATTCGCCCATCCATTCTAGTGGTGGGCAAAAAAAAAACCACCTAACCCACCCACAACAACCCGACAGCCCGCATGTAGGCACTCCTAAAAAAATAGCGTCCGCGCTTCGCGCGGTAAAAAAGCATGAAACCATTTCCACCGGGCGATTTTTCGATCTTTTGAACCAAAAACGTTTGAAGTGAGAAGGATTATTACCCATCACCGCTTGCCATTGCGCTTGGGTAATCGGGTATTTGCCCATATAGAACGGTTTAACGGTGACTTCGTGTTGTGTTTCCCAATCAAATCTGTCTTTCTCCGTTTCAGGTGAACCCATTAAGAATGTGCCGCCCGGTATATACACCATTTCCAAAATCACACCGTTGCCCAAGTCTTCGATTTGATAACGAGCTTGTTTAGGCTCGTTGCGGATGATTTTGCCTTTAGCGTCAACAATGGCGATTTCAAAACTGAAAAGTTGGCCTTTTTTCTCTTCCTCGGCTTTTTGTCGCGCTATTTCGGCTTCGCGTGTGCGGCTTTTTTCATCATCCGTTTTTTGCCGAGCCATTTCCGCAGCGCGTGTACGCTTTTCAATCCACGTTTTATCAAGTTTGTCCAACAAACGAGATAGCTGCGTAATAACGTTTTGTATCGTCGGGCGTTTATCGGGATGTTTTTTAAAACACGCCAATAACAATCTTTGCAATTCAGGCACATCAGGCAAATCATCGGGATGCGGAAACCAAGGGCTTTCTCCGCTTAACAAATGATACGCCGTCGTACCAAATGCATAAATATCGCTCTTAGCCGTCGGTTGCCCATAATCAGTTTCACCCAATTGCTCCGGCGGCGCATAATCAAGCGTACCAAAAACCTGTTGTGCAAGCTGTGTTTTATGACTGCGCGTTTGCGTCAACGCCGCTTGTTGCTTAAGCGACGTCGCCACCCGCGCTAACCCAAAATCAATGATTTTTACCATTAAGCCATCTTCAGTCGGCTTAAAAAGCAAATTAGCCGGCTTCAAATCCAAATGAAAAACCCCAGCATCATGAGCAACGGCTAAGCCTTCGGCAATTTGCAACAGCACTTTTAGCCCTGTCAATAAACCCAGCTTACCGTATTTTTTGATCCAAGCTTCGCTATCGATAGCACCCTCAACATACTCAGTCACAAAATAAGGGCGTTCCTGATTGCCGGCATTCACAAAACCACAATCCAACGGTTTAGGCGTATACGCACTTTGCAAATTGTGCATAATAATCGGCTCCTTAAACACCTCATCTCGCCGCCCCTTGCGCCCTTCCCAAAACGTTTTAACAACAACAGGCTTTTTACGCCATTGATCCTGACACAAAAACACGCAGCCCATACCGCCAGCCCCTAAAATACTCACTAGCGGATATTTCTCCACATCATGCAGCGCATATTGCCAAACATTAATAGAGTATGCTTCTTGTAACGCCGCTAACGCGTTGGCATAATCTTTGTCGCGCAAATAGACTTGAAACAAATTAAAATAAGCTAAAGCCCGTTTCTCATCTGACGGCGCACTCTCAAGTGCTCGCAAAAATTTTTGCTTCGCCTTTTCCAAATCACCTCGTGACGACAAAATACTGCCCTCAATAATCGCCACCTGACTTTGATACCGTGGATTTTTCCTAAGCGACGGTTTTAACAGCGCAATCTCATCCTCAAGCTGACGCAACCGCGCACTATCATAATAAGTGAACTCATGATGCACGCTGACTTGCGGCGACAAACCCATTTGCGCCATCGCCTCCAAAATCCTATCCAACTTTTCATCCATGCCTTTTACCAACGGCATCAACTCATCCAACCAGGTTAACAGCACCTCAACTTTTTCAGTTATCAAAACCGCCCACATTTTAAAATCAGCCGATAACTGCAATAACTGCTCATGACTTTGCTGCCAAGCGGCTTGCGCTTTTTGCAAAATCACAGACACTTGTTTTAAATCACGCTCAATCGCAGTCGCTTGCTGCTGCAAACCCGGCAACGCTTGCCCGATTTCGCCCATCTGAATAAAATCATTAGCTTGCATCGCCACCGCCATCAGCTGTTTTTGCTCATCTAACTGCCGCAACAACTCACCATGCTGTTGCTCAAGCGTCGCCGTCAGACTTTGTTGAGCGGTTTTAATATCACGCACATCCACCCACAAACCAGCGCGTTGCAAAGCCGCAAACGTTTCTTTAACACGCGGATGTTGGCGCAATTGCTCATGAAAGAAAAATAGGATGGCATTGCCTAACAAATCTTTATAGCGCAGAAAAGTGATAAAATCATCCCAATCTTCGCATTTTTCGCTAGGGCGGACTTTTTCCAACTGTTTTAGGACTAAATCCGTAATAGAAATAGGGCCTTTATAGCTAATGATAGCCGTCAAATCGGCCTCTGTGAGTGCCGATTCCGCCGCATCCTGAAACAATTGTTTTTTGTAAGGGATTAATACCTGACAATTTTTAATCGCATTCGCTCCGAAATTGGCCGACATTTCCCCAGTTTCAGAAGAGATAGAATCTTGCTGAAAATGAGAAGAGTTCAAAAACGGTTGTAAGTAATTGATCGCTATTTTGTCAGAAAACTCCCGTTCTAACTTAGAATGCCTAAGTTTTTGGAGAAAGGCTAATTTTTGTTCTGGGGCCGCTAGCCCAGCCGCGATGGTGGTAAGGGCGTAGCCGTAGCTGTTTTGAATCGCGTCGTTTATTTCTTTGGATGATAAGGTAAAGTGATTCTTGAGAATCACAACTGCCTTATCACCGGCGCGTGCCGCGAGCTCGACGACAGCAGGACTGTCTAATAACGAACTAAGGCTGATTTGTAAGAATGAAGGTAATGACATAATTTTCAGTTATCAGTTTTTCAGTTATCAATAATTAATATTATAGTCTTAATTCGCTTATCCGCGTAATTCGCTGTACTAGGCTTAGCGCAATGAGTTGTACTCAATTATAGACTTAATTCGCTTATCCGCGCTTGTGTAGTTGTACTATACTCGACTCTTGATTCGCTTATCCGCGTAATCCGTTGTACTCAATCCGTTGTACTAGGCGCAATGAGTTACACTCAATCGACGGTTTTTTTGAGGGCCATGTTATGAAATTGAATCACTTGGTTTGAATGATGGCCCTCAATTGATTGAGAAATCCGATTTTTCCAAAAAATCGGATTTCTTTCTTGGCTATTAGACTGGTAGTACAACGAGTTGCGCTTAGTACTTATATTCGCAATCTATTCGCAATCTATTCTTAACAAATGCGAATATAAAAAGACGGTAAATCAATAACAGAAATTTTTATATTCGTAATCTATTCGCAATTTGTTAGCCATTTGAGGACAACACAATTGAACTTATTATCTATATAGTTGAAATTTAAGGCTATTTTTATTTTGGCATGGAATCTGCCATATCTTATCACTCACAAATCCTCACCTTATACTCACCTATTTTATAGGAGGAATATTTTACACATGTCCACATTACAACCGGTGCAACGCATTGGCATCAAATCTTGCATGATAACGAGCATGATGATCTACGCTACTATCGGAGGTATCATGCTTATACTTTTAACCTTGTTTGGAGGAGCCATCATGGTGGGTTCGTATTTTTCTGAATCTGTGGAACAATTCCAATACAAAATAGATCATGGAGTCCCCACTTATCTCTATTGGCTTTTGAGATACGTTCTTTTTGTTTTTTCGGGCGCTGTTAACGGTTTTTTTCTGGCTGTTTTGTACAACCTTTATCGGAAGTTCACTCGGTACGCGCCACTCAAGGTTGAATTGATTGAAGAAAAATAAGGTTTTAACATTTTTGCCGACTTCAAAAAGCCGATTTTTTTTAGTTTAAAATGTTAACAACTTTTGTGGCACTGAGGAACTGGTGTCACGAATCTACTGCACGCGGTGAACAGATTATGCCCGTGCTAAGTATACACACAAGCCAGGTAGGCGGTGCTGCGAGATGAAGGTGGTCATTTCTATGCCCACCCAATCTCAAGTTGGGTAAAAGCGGCCATCCCCAGGTTTCACCTCAATGCCATATCGTACCGCTTTTGGGTGAGGGCAACCATAAAGGATTGCCCCTACATTACATAACGGTTTGTAGGGGCAATCCCACGTGCAAAGCCCTTAACTTAATGGCATTGAGGTTTCACCTAGGGCTATTCATATTCAACCCCTTCGGGGTTGGGGAGTTGTTTATATTAGGGTGAAAAAAACGAGCAAAATCAACCCATATTTAACACCCCAGCTGTGAGGTGAAGGTGGTCATTTTCTTCAATTTGATGTCCTTATGTCCACCAAATCTCAAGCCTACTCAAACCGTGAAAGGGTGGGTAAGCGGGTGGATATTGAACCCAGTGTGCGGCCTGCTTGTCCATCCTAGTTGGCTATTAGCAATCTATTTCTAATTTATTAATCAACTAAAAACATTGTAAATCAAAAACTTTCAATTTCTATTCGCAATCTATTCGCAATCTATTCGCAATCTGTTTGAATAGAAAAAGCCAGTAAATCAACAACTTAAATTTTCTATTCGCAATCTATTCGTAATTACTGAGCTATTTGAGAACAATACAATCGAACAACTTACCCATCTATTTAAAATTTAAGACTTTTTTAATTTTGGCATGAAAGATGCTATATTCAACGTGTCATAAAGACTCAATCTCGCGTGCGTGCTGGTATAGGCATGATGTGATGCTCTGTTAAAGAACTTCAATCTCTTGCGTGCCTGTTGATCTGATCGCCCATCGATAGCCAGCAGTAGCATGGGTTAAGTTGGCTTTTTTTAATGGCAAACCTGTTCTGTTTTTCCAACGGTTGAATTTAATAATGGAGAAAAAAATTCCCTAATGAAATCCCTAATGAAATTCCTTAACTTGATAGTGTTGTTGATTTTTATCACCAGCACTCCTCTCTATGCGAAAGGCTTTAGCTCCGCTTATACCGGTTTAACCGACTGCAAACTGATTGAATCTTCTGTCGAAGGCACCGGCTCTTTCCTTGAAGAGTGCCCTGGCAGAGAAGATTACCGGATATTTATTAAAGGCGGAGATGCAAGAACTTGGCTGGCGATAAAAAAAGGAGATCAGCCCATCGTTGATCTTTGGAATGAGGTCATGAACATTGCTAATCCTGGTCAATTCGTCCATGTATCAGGAAAAGTGGTCGAATGGCGATACCAAGGAAAAGTTCCCATTGCTCTTATTTTCAGAGTTGCGGGCACTGAAGAAATCTTCAAAGAGGGCCAATCTATGCCAACGTATAGACAAAAATCTATCTTGTTGGTTATCAGGCTAAAAAATGACAAAATTTGTCTCATTGGAACGACAACTTCTAATGGCAAAGCCAGAAAAATTGCCGATAGTAAGAAAAGGTGTCGTTAAAAACGCCCTTAAAAAGGGGCAATCATAAACTTTGTGGTTGCCCGCTTTTTTGAGAAACAATCCTTGTCGTTCCAACGAGTGTGACTTTAATCTGATGTTGTTGTAATGGAGCCCAAAGCTTTAGCTTTGGACTCCAATCGTTCCTACCCAATCACTCCATAAACCCCTCCGGCGTTTCCGCCATCCCATCACCAGCCATCTTCACGTCAAAAGTACTCAGTTCACTGATATCGTTAACGTCGCAATTGACGAATTGTGCTTTTTCAATCACTCTCCCTGGCAACACCACTAAAAAATCATCCAAATTGACCGACGGAGACTCAATCGTCACGTCACCATCTATACCCAGTCTGGAAGAGGCACTGATTCGGCTGCAAGGTGATTGGACTAACTGCTCAGAACTGACATGAATGTTCCCACCACGACCTTCATGTGCTTGCGCGGTGATTTGGCCGCTGTTCATCACGATAAATTGTGGGCCTTCAATGGTTAAATCACCACCATCGCCAGCGCCTTTTTGGACACTGGTCGTGATTTGACTGTCCGTTAAGAAGACTAAACGCTCCGCTGAGAGAGTGATACCGCCACCGCCGGCACTCACCGCTGCCGTTGTAATCGCACTGTTATTAGACATTAAAACACTGTCATGCACCGTCAGGCTAATGGTACCGGCATCACCGCCGCTGACTTGTTTTTTCCACTCGCCATCCGCATAGAAAAAGTTATCGTATCGGCCAGTGCTGGCATCGACTACACTCACTATATCGCCGGGTTTCGCGGCGCGGTTCTGAAGTTCAGAACGGTTTGCAACGACAGGATAAGAAGACGTTAATCCATCTGACGGCGTGTTCAACGGTAACCATTCGCGCCCAGAGTAAATAAACTGGACCGGTTGACCGTTTCCGACATCAGCTATCTCAGCAATATTGCCGGTTTTCGCCAATGTCAACGCATTATTCATCTCCGTTATATCAGCCACAGTATGGAGATTCCGAAAGGGTATCCAAGCCTCATTTTGATAAACGAAGCGTGAAGGCGTTCCATTACCGACATCGTTCACTGTCGCCACCGCACCGTCTACGATAAAAGTGGTTTCAGTCAGTTTATCTAAGGCTGCTCGATCAGTCACGGTAAATTGGTTTAACACTTCCATATGTAGTTGCGGCCATCCCTTTGGGTGCAAAAAAACATTTAGCATTACTAAAGGGATTCGGTTGCCACCCTCACCCTCTTCGATGATTTCAATAATATCACCTGACTGAAAAATAGGGCCCTCCTTTTTCTTCTCTATTGTTTCTTGGAAATGGGCGATATTGTCAAAAGTGGCTTTGACTTGATCGCTCAGTCTTACCCAGTTATTCACATTCGCAACTGAGGCATCAACATCAACCAAACGCACGGATTCCGTGCCATCATTTTTGGTTTCAATAATCAGAAATGGTGTATCAACATAAACAAAATGAGCGGATTCGCCATGCCCATCATCTTTCACTTCAACCACATCATTTTTGCGAATGTGGTATTGATGGGTGAGTTCATTTAACGCCGCCATATCAGCCACCGTATAAACAGGCGTTATTCTGATAAGAAGGTTGCCAGTACTGATATAACGACCGCCCTTGCCATCTCTCACATTGGTGACTTCGACGACATCGCCTACTATGACTTCTTGGCTATCGCGTTCCGCCAGATTGGCAAACTGATAGGTATTGTTAAGTTGACTTTCTGACGTAATGGCCGCACTCGTGTCCAGTTGAAGTTGGTTGACTTCAATCAGGATATGGCCGGCTTTTCCGCCGCCAGCACTGGAGGTTGAGATTTTAGCTTTGTCTGTCAGAATCAGTTTGTCGGCCGACAGTTCAATATTGCCACCATGTCCGGCTTGTTCACGTTGACTGTCTGAACGGGTATAAATACCACTGGTTGATTGATTGTAATCCGTTGGTGGAAATCTTTTCACGTATTCTATTTGGCTGTCAGCCGGTTCTTGTAATTGAATCTGTGACGCATCACCGGTTATCACGGCCGTGCCGTTGACATGGATTTTAATAGGGCCTCCTTGAGCTTGATTATTCGTGCTGCTTTTAATCACAGCACCGTCTTTAATCAGTAAAGAACCAGCTTGTAATGTTATCGAACCGGCATCACCGGCATTATCAATAAAACCGTGGCTTTGCGTATAAATACCCGAGCCAAAGCCTTTCGCATTTTCGCCATAAGGATTGACACCGGACAGTTCGACAGCGCCTTGAATCTGAAGGGTAATATTGCCACCTTGACGGCTTTGAAGGCCGTCTGCCGCAATTGAACCTGCCGCAATCATGCCACCGTCTTTTAGAATCAGTCTCTCGGCGACTATTGTGATGTTGCCACCTTCACCGCCAATAATACCGGCTATCATGGGACTTGAATCAGAATTGATCCCACTACTAAAGCCGGCTGGATTCGCACCGACAATCGTCACGGTACCGGTGGCTTCCAGTAGTATGTTGCCCGCTTTACCGGCACCGAACGAACTAGAACCAAGAACGCCCCCATCACTGATTAGAACATCTTGGGCTTTAACAACGATCTCACCAGCATTGCCGGTACTGCTTCGCCATGTCGCAACACTGATGATGCTACCATAATCATCAGTGGGTTCAACACCGAAGAGCTTTAACAACTGATTGGCATGAAGTGTCACCGTGCCACCATGCCCCGGTCCCGCCGTATCCATGCGTATACTGCTATTATCAAGCGTAATCGTATCCGCATGAAGTGTGATTGTGCTGGCATTACCTTCTCCCAGCGTTACTCCTGATAGTTCGGCCCCCGTTAACGAAATCGTCTTGGCTTCAATCAACAGGTTGCCGGCATCACCACCGCCTGGCTCCTGATACAACGTATCAACATCTATGTTAGGCTTTGGCCCCTCAATCATCACCCCTTCATCCGCTTTGAGCGTCACATTCCCTCCTTTCCCTTTCCCGTTGGTGTTTGAGTTCAGATAGCTACCCTCTGCTAATAAAATGTTTTTCGCTTCAATCGAAATGCTACCCGCATCACCGGCTTGTTGACTTTCGCTATAAGTGGCTGATTCAATCAGACTAGAATCCGATTCCGGTTTGCCACGAAAAGAAACATAGTCAGAGGCTTTAATGGCTAGATCACCTCCTTTGCCACCGCCATAACTACTTGCCGAAATGACGCTATTGTCTTGAAACGAGATATTTTTGGCCTCAAGAACAATGTCACCGGCATCACCTAAATTATCATCCGTCCGTTGTTGAAAAATCCCAGAATCGGCATAAATACCACTCCTTTGGGCGTTCTCCGAGTTTGCCGATTTACCGCTCACCGTAATAGAATCAGTGGCTTGCATATAAATGTTTGCACCCCGGCCGCTTCCTTCGGTGAGACTATTGATAGTCGCACCATAAGCCAGCGATAGGTTATCAACGCGTATATCAATCACGCCACCGTCTTGGCTGCCCAAGGTTTTGGCTTCAATCGTGCTATTATCGATCACAAATTGTCCACCGCGAATGAAAATATTGCCGCCGCCTTTGCCACTAACAGTTATTAGTGATTGGTCTTTCATAGTAATATCACCGCGCAATGAAGGAACTACAAACTCCTCAAAAGTCGGAATCACTTCGCCAGATTCTGCCAGGCTGGCGAGATTAATGCGACCAAACGGTGCTGTCAGTTGAGCTTGATGGAGGGTTAAGTGCCCACTGATTAAAGAAAGTGTACTTTGCAACGGAACGGTTAATTGACTACTTTCAAGAGATAAAGGCGCAGGTGAATGGGTTAAAAAACCAAACGCTTCAACCGGGGCAACGGTTAAAAGACTGTTATTTGGGTGACGCGCCTCAACGCTTCCGCCATCTTGCAAACGAAGATAATCGGCCGTGCTGGCATGAAAGCTGCCTTGCACATCTAGCCGTGCATTAGGCCCAAACATGATCCCATACGGATTAATAAAATACATATCCGCGTTAGGAATCGTTGAGCGAATGAGGCCATCAATGCTTGACGGATTCCCGCCAGTGACGCGACTAATCACATTCTGAACCGTGTTCGGCCCAGAAAAAGTGGCACTTTCAAGGTGTTGCAAGTTGAAGTCTTGGAAACTATGAAATAGGTTGCCGCCCAATTGTTGGCCTAAACCGGCCTCGATTTGGTAATCAGGGCCCGATAATTTGAGAGCCGCACCCAGCGTACCGTCTGTGGTGATTTGGGCTTTGGCCGTTAAAGTCATGATTATTAACAGGATTATGAGTAAAGCTTGTGGTTTCATTTTGGTTTTCCTTTTATAACTAACTACAAGGATTGTTTATAAGAAAGGGTTTAAATTTATTACTGTCTGAATCAGAATTTTAATAGGTGGTGGGTTTAACAGCGTTAAACCCACCCTGTGCAAATTCCGTCAACGACAATTTTACGCGGTTTATTAAGGGGCCATAAGTTGAAATTCCTTGAACCAATTTGCGATATGGCCCACAATTATTGACGGCCATCAGTTAAACCCACCCGACGCGCAATGCCATTAAGTTAAGGGCAACCACAAGGGATTGCCCCTACAAATCGTCATGTCGTGTAGGGGCAATCCTTTATGGTTGCCCTTCGATATTGGCGTATCGATAGTTTAAATTTATTATTGTCTGAATCAGAATTTTAATCAGAATTTTCAGAATTTACCGAATAAATTGAAGTCATAATTTTATTCAATAACAGAATATCAGTCAAGCAACTAAGCAATTGATTTAATTTCAAAAACGTCACAAATAACGGCCTCGGCATAAGATTTGTGGGCCATCAACTGAAATGAACCAGTACATGATTGATAATTAAGTCATTATCACTAAATACTTGATATAACTCACAATGATATAACTCATTGATATTTAAACTAGAACTCACGTTAATACCCTTCAAGTGGGTTTAGCAAAGCACACCAAAGGCTCACTTCGCTCTGGGTAGCTACATGCCACATGCTCTTAACTTAATACCATTGAGTTGACTTATAGACGACAAAAAGGTATATTGCGTTTCCATTTTTTCGTCGCCTTCAATTAGACGGAACGTACCTCTCTAGCCGTAAAAATAAAAATGGGCCAACAACGGCTTAAAAAAGCAGTAAAATTAATCGCTTATAACATTTTCAAATTTCAGTCTTAATTTCGCATTTTGCATTCCTAATGACTTTTTCGCATTTTGCATTTCGCATTTTGCATTTTTCATTCTGCATTCTTCATTCATAAAGGAGGGTTTGTGTTTCAGTTTTTGTTAAAAGCTTTTTCCATAAGCCTGTTCATTTTCAGCCTAGCGCACGCGGCTACGCCTGAAAAACAGGCGGATAAAGAAAAAGTTAAGCCAACAGTTCAGTCTGGTGAAACGCTTCAGTTGGAACAAGAGACGTCACTGTCTCAAAAAGCCATTGATGCGTTAGTGGTGTCGCCGATTAAGTTTAATAGCCCAACCAATGAAATTGTCAATGTGTTTCATACGCCGCGCAATTTAGAGATATTGGCAAATAAAGGGCCTTATGAACAACTCCGCTTCTATATGTCGCCGACACCGCGCTTTATTCCGGTCGATATTTACAGCGACTTGACTCACTATGAGCGCACGGAATTGGGTGACTGGGTGCGGTATGGCCTCAAGTTACAATTCTACCCAGAATCCAATCTGGACAAAGCTGCCCAAGCCATCAATACCTGGCTCAGCAGTCAACAGCATGAATATGCCATAAAAAATCCCGACAAGCAGATATTTTATCTGCCGTTTGAGAAGGTGACCATTCAACCTTTATATCTGCCCAAAGAACATGGACTGAAGGTACACACCATTGGGAATTTGCAAGCAAAACAGTTGCTACAAATTTTGCCGATGAGCGACTGGGTTTATATTGATGCGCCCAAGAAGCAAGACAACAAGTTTTTTAGTCAGCTCATGAGTTCTAAAGCCGGGGTGCTTTTTGAATTGAGCTTGTATTACAAAACCCGCGATGTTGAACTCGTTGTCGAACCCTCTCAGGAGCGCAAAAAAGCAGAGACTCCAAAGGGCAAAGCTGAGAAACCCAAAGAGGGCAAAGCTGAGAAACCCAAAGAAGCACCAAAACCGCTGACAAAACTCGTCTATGGTGACAGCCATGACAATGTTCAGACTTTCCGAGTGAATACTTCTCACACTCGTCACAATAATTGGGGAGAAGTAGTACGCCGATTAGAACAGTTGGAAGCTTGGCAAAAAGAAAAACAGCGGGTTGTTTTGCTCAATGTTTACTCCACCAGCAATGGAGGTGGAAATGTTCAAAATTATACCCCCAATACTGAACGCTATAACATGGCCAAGGATTATGTGCTGCAAAGCAAATATAACGACCGAAGCGTCTTTATATTCAAAAAAGCCGGGGTTTATCGAGTTCTTATGTGGGCGGATAGTTATGTGCAAAACTATACCACGGGATCTGGCACAAATGCTACAACCTGCTATATTCAATTATTAAAAAATAGCAGTGAAATCTCTTTCACAGGCCAACATCCTAATAATCATCATAACGCTACTGTCACCTGTTCACTGAATATTGTTCATCACTTTGATCCCTTCGATCAACTACAAATCAAGCTACGGGGATATGGCCATCACGCCTGGCTCGCAAACCGCAATGGCTTACAAATCCAGTATCTAGGTGAGTAATCCTTACCGCCTATCTAGCAATGCCATATCGTGTCGCTATCCAAATACAACGGATACGCTCCCATAAACGGATTGTGGCATCACTCATTATTGTTACCTTATTATTTCTGACGTTATCCGTTTATTTCGAGTATCCGTTGTACTGAGTAAACCTTACCGCCTATCTCGTGTCGCAATGCCATATTGTGTCGCTGTCCAAATACAACGGATACGCTCCCATAAACGGATTGTGGTATCACTCATTTTTGTTACCTTATTATTTCTGACGTTATCCGTTTATTTCGAGTATCCGTTGTACTGAGTAAACCTTACCGCCTATCTCGTGTCGGAACGCTCCAATCCCCGTACAAAACCAAACCTGACAGGTTTTTGAAACCTATCAGGTTTCTTATATGAGGACATAGAAAATGACAAAACTGAACTGGATACAGCTAAAAGGCTTCAAATCTATTCGCGAAATCAATTTGGAACTGAGGCATTTAAATGTCATGATTGGGCAAAATGGTGCAGGTAAATCCAATTTTATCAACTTTTTTCGTTTAATGAATAAGCTAGTACAAAAAGATTTACAATTTTTTTTGGCACAACAGGGTGGTGCCGACCGTTTTTTGCATTTTGGTCGTCAAATAACAGATGCCATCGACATACACTTATCATTCAAGCAAAATGCCTATGTTGGTAGCCTAGTACCCGATCAAACTGGTGGAATGATATTCAAAGAAGAATATTGTTTGGACAATAAAATAAACGATTCAGATGATATCAAAAAACAACGATTAGCCAGTCGTGGCGATAAAGAATCGGCGTTGCCGAATAATTCCAGTACCATAACGAGCCAATTGTCTGACTGGCAGGTTTATCATTTTCATGACACCAGTGAGACAGCAAAAATTAAGCAATCTGGCTTAATTCATGATAATGAACGCTTACGCCCCCAAGCCGAAAATTTGGCTGCTTTCCTGTTTTCGATACAACAGTCTGAAGAATACCAAAGAATTGTGCAAACCATTCAGCGAGTTGCCCCTTTTTTTCATGATTTTATTTTAAAACCAGAAAAAAACGACCCAGAACGTATCCGACTCCGCTGGAAACATCGTGGCACTGATGAGTATTTCGATGCGAATGCCTTTTCAGATGGCACATTACGATTTATCTGTTTGACAACCCTGCTTCTTCAGCCAGAACGACCGATGATGATTTTGCTAGATGAACCAGAACTTGGATTGCACCCGTATTCTATACAATTATTGGCCGGCATGATGCGTAGTGTGGCTCACCAAACCCAGATTATCGCCTCTACCCAGTCTGTGACATTCGCCAATGAGTTTGACTGGAACGATTTAATCATTGTGGAACTAGCTGATAATGCCTCACAGTTTCGGCGGCTTTCAGAAGAACATCTCAGTAGCTGGCTGGATGACTATCGTCTAGGTGAACTGTGGGAGAAAAACCTGATTGGAGGTACGCCTTCATGCTAAGGATTGCTATCAGTGTAGAAGGTGCTACAGAACGTGAGTTCGTTAATCAGTTGATGATACCTTATTTTTCAGAACGGGCGGTTTTGATAACGCCGGTTTCAATGAATGGCAATATTAGCCTTGATCGTATCCGTCATGAACTGCCACCCTTATTGGGAAGCTTCGATTACGTGACTACCTTTTATGATCTGTATGGTTTCAAGCGTCGTCTTGGGAGAACTGTAGAAGAATTAGAGCAGAATCTACTTGAATTGTTTGAACAGAAACGACGGCTTATTCCATATATCCAACAGTACGAATTTGAAACACTGGTATTCAGCGAGCCGGCAATCGTTGCCGACGAACTTCGTGATGTTAAGAAACAAGAACAGATAGAAGCGATAGTCCAAGGGGCTGGCGAGCCGGAACAGATTAATGATGGCGTGACGAGCAGTCCCTCAAAGCGGCTAAAAACGCTATTTCCCCATTATGACAAGAAATTTCATGGCCCCAGTATTTGCCAGCGCATTGGTTTGAGGCGTATACGCCGAGCTTGCCCCCGTTTTAATCACTGGTTAATTAGGCTTGAAAACCTAGACTTGTTCTAAAAGCTCAATACCCTAAAGGGCACTCCTAGGGGCAATGCCATTAGGCGAACACGTTGGAAAGCTCCTACAGTCCCTGTTGTACTAAGGGGGGGGGTATGAAAAATTCCGCTCTATTTTTAAGGTTATTTGGACTATTACTTGGACTATCGATCTTTTGAGGGCCATAAAATACTTTGGAAGCTTTCAAATTAAGTTATGGCCCTCTGTCGCGCTGTTATACAGGTGCTGCTTAACTTAATGGCAGTGAAGATTGGCAGCCGGAGTCCAAACTTTAGTTTGGCAGTAGTGATACAAGTTTGTAGTAGGCGCTTTAGCGCCTAAGTTAGTAGTAGGCAATTAAAATCGATAGTGCTTGACAAAACCTTCGATAAAAGCATAAAGAGCGGATCGAATTGGAGTCCAAATATTAATATCGCCCCGTTGGGGCTTTCCTGGTAGTTACACAGGCTTTATTAATGTCGCCCCGTTGGGGCTAATCATTAATCATTAATCATTAATCATTAATCATTAATACGCACCAAAGGGGCTTTCCTGGTAGTTACACAGGCTATATTAATGTCGCCCCGTTGGGGCTAATCATTAATCATTAATCATTAATCATTAATCATTAATCATTAATACGCACCAAAGGGGCTTTCCTGGTAGTTACACAGGCTATATTAATGTCGCCCCGTTGGGGCTAATGATTAATCATTAATCATTAATCATTAATCATTAATCATTAATCCGCCCCATTTTCTGGCCCGTCAAATAGAAAATCCGGCCCAAAATCCCGTGAAAGTGAACCAATAGGAAAAATAGAATAACTAAATAAATCAACACGTTATCTAAAAATGGCCGCGAACGTCCAATCGGTTGAGATGGCTTAAATATAAATAACTGATTGATAAATATAAACTTTTAAAAATCCGAGATTTTGCTCAATTCTCAAAAAACCGCCCCATTTTCTGGCCCGTCAAAATAATAGAAAAGACCTAAACTTACCCAGTGGCCCAAATCGCCTGTCAGAGACCTTAAATGACATCCGCTTTATAAAACTATAAAGCCATAATAAAACTGATTAATGCGTTAATAAAATATTTCAGGTTAACCACGAAAAAACTTTTAGACTAAAAATTAGTCAGTTATAAAAACTGCCCCAATAAAGCCTATTGGCTTTCATTGCCAAATATGATTTAATAACCATTCCCAAAATGACCGAGGTGGTTCATTTCAAGAAGGCTTGTTATAAAAGGTTTATGCATAGTAGAACTTTTGCTAACAAATATTAACAAACTCTAACAAAAATAAATATCAAATGAAATATAGAGTTAAGTCTTTTCTTGAAAAATTACAAATATTTTTAGTATAATGTCCAACAGCTAGAGTCAAAGGACTTTAGCTCAAGTGGCAGGTATTTGGTTCAGTCTGTAAAGTTAGACTGGTAAAACCTGAGACTGGCAACCATATTGGCGAGAACCAAGTCATTTTTGGTTGTCCAAAGCGATCCTCGAATATTTTCGAGGGTCTTTGGTAGATTCACCCTCTCTAACGGGAGCTATTGTTAACGTTTGTTAATATTCGTTAGGATTTGTTAGCATAAATGAATCGGAGAATAATGAAGACCATCAAGTATACCTATTGGAAAGATGAAAAATTTATGATTGTCACTGTTTAAAATATAAATTATTGAATTTTAACGGAAAATTTCAACAGGTTACACCTGTGGCTATTATCTCGCGTAGCGAATTACTGCGTTTCACATTCAACCCTTTCAGGGTTGGCGCGTACCCCCACATTTCCCACAGGTTTTCCTTAAGGCTATTATCTCGCTCCGCTCGGAACGTCGTTTCACATTCAACCCTTTCAGGGTTGGCACTTTGATAAGATATCAACAAAATCCGTTATAATCAGAAAAATTTTATATAGGATATTTAAATGATTATCCTAATTACCAGACTCAAGGATTATCAAAAGAAGAATTGATTGATAATTTGAAAGACCTCTTGAAAAATATCGAATCGGATGAAATTCCATCTATTCGGAAAGTAGAAGAATTGGAATTAGCTTAATGAAGAAACAGAAACTGATTAAAAAGCGCGAATGTAAAATGGGTTACGTTTATTTAGGAACAAGTCTATTGTTAAAACAGAATTGATGAACCGTAATAAAACGGGTGTGAAATCATTATGAGTTATCCCTTTATTTTTGACGAAGAACAAGCGATAGAAGCCATTTTATACATTGCACAAAACGTGAAAGAACCTACTTTTCATCGGATTTCAAAGGTAATGTATTTTGCCGATAAAGCGCATTTAGAACAATATGGACGATTCATTTGTGGTGACAGTTATGTTGCCATGAAACATGGGCCAGTACCTATCAGTATTTATGAGATTTTAAAATCGGTACGTGGGGATGGAAAATCATCGTGTTTAGAACAAGCAAAAAGCGCATTTACTGTACAACCTAAATATCTTGTCAAACCGCTTCGTCAAGCGGATTATTGTTAGGTTTGTAGTAGTCGCTTCAGCGACAGGTTTGTAGTAGTCGCTTTAGCGACATAATCTGGCTGGTTTGTAGTAGTCGCTGGTTTATTAAGGGGCCATAAGTTGAAATTCCTTGATCCATTTTGCGATATGGCCCACAATTGAGGGCCATCAGTTAAACCCACCCGACGCGGCATTGGATAAATCATTTAGGAGCACTATAGGTGGCCGCTAATTCGTTTATCCGCGTAATTAGTTGTACTAAGTAAGTAGCCGCTAATTCGTTTATCCGCGTAATGAGTTGTACTCAGTTCAAGCTTTGAAATTCCTTGATCCATTTTGCGATATGGCCTTAATTGACGGCCATCAGTTTATCGCTCTGTCGGTGAGTTTAACTACGTTGAGCTTTGGTTCGCGTAGCGAAACCCACCTACGCAAATTACGTCAACTACAATTTGACGCGGTTTATTAAGGGGCCATAAGTTGAAATTCCTTGATCCATTTTGCGATATGGCCCACAATTGACGGCCATCAGTTAAACCCACCCGACGCGGCATTGGATAAATCATTTAGGAGCACTATAGGTGGCAGCTAATTCGTTTATCCGCGTAATGAGTTGTACTAAGTAGAGTAGCCGCTAATTCGTTTATCCGCGTAATTCGTTGTACTAAGTAAGTAGCCGCTAATTCGTTTATCCGCGTAATTCGTTGTACTAAGTAAGTAGCCGCTAATTCGTTTATCCGCGTAATTCGTTGTACTCAATATAAACATGACCATTCATACCATATTAGAAGAGTTCAGAAAAACGGCCACTTCTACCAGAGACTTAGGCAGCAAATTTGAACGCCTAATGAAACAGTACCTAACCATTGATCCACTCTATAAAAACAAATACAGTGACGTCTGGTTATGGATGGACTGGCCGGATAGAGATGGCCCCGACACCGGCATAGACTTAGTAGCAAAAGAGCGGCACAGTGAGGGCTACTGTGCCATTCAGTGCAAATGCTACGAGCCAACCCATACCCTACAAAAAACCGATATCGATTCATTTTTTACGGCCTCAGGTAAGCAACCATTCACGAGCCGTTTAATTATATCGACTACGGATGAATGGGGTAAACATGCCAACAAAGCCATCGAAAACCAACAACCGCCGGTGACTCGAATCGGACTCAGCGACTTAGCCAATAGCCCGGTTGATTGGAGTCAATTTACTCAAGCCAATGACTTATTAGGCCTCAAAAGTAAAAAATCGCTTCGCGCCCATCAGAAAACGGCCCTAAAAGACGTGATTGCCGGCTTTAAAAAGAGTCATCAAGGCAAATTAATCATGGCTTGTGGTACTGGCAAAACCTATACCTCGCTTAAAATAGCCGAAACGCTTGCCTCCAATAACGGCCAAGTACTCTTTTTAGTACCCTCGATATCGTTACTGTCGCAAACCTTACGAGAATGGAACGCCGAAGCCAGCGTCTCACTCAACAACTTCGCCGTTTGCTCCGACAGCAAAGTGGTCAAAACAAGCGAAGACATAAGTACCCAAGACTTGGCATTTCCGGCCACCACCGATGCCAACCAATTGGCAACTTTAATCAAAAACTTTGGTGGCAAAGCGCAACTAACCGTGATTTTTTCCACTTATCAATCCATTGAAACCATCGCCGCGGCCCAAAAACGAGGGCTAGCCGAATTTGATTTAATCATATGTGATGAAGCGCACCGAACCACCGGCGTTACCCTAGAAGGCCAATCGGAATCTTACTTTATTAAGGTACATAACCAAGAGTTCATCAAAGCCAAAAAGCGTCTCTATATGACGGCCACGCCGCGCATTTATAAAGAAGATGCCAAAATCAAAGCCGAAGAAAACGAGGCGACGCTCTGTTCAATGGATGATGAAACGATTTATGGCCCTGAATTTCACCGACTTAGCTTTAGTGAGGCGGTAAGCAACGACTTACTAACCGATTACCAAGTCATGATATTGGCCGTCGATGAAAAACATCTAAGTCATCTTCTCCCCGACTTAACTGATGAATACACTGAAATCGACTTAGAAGATGCGGTTAGAATCATTGGCTGCTGGAATGGACTGTCTAAACGCCTGGCAACCGATACCGACGACGAAACCAACTGGGGCAAATCTGGGGCCAGCCGGGCCGATAATAACATAACACCCATGCGCCGAGCCGTTGCCTTTTCTCGCACCATCGACAGCTCCAAAAAAATCACGGAACTCTTTTTAAAAATCCTCAAAAAATATCACGAAAACCGCAGAAAAGGCCGCTCCAAGGCGCAAACGTCGTATCGCCAAAAGGATTCTCACGACAACCAACCCAACCTTCTCCACTGTGAAGCCCGGCATGTCGATGGCACCTTCAATGCACTAAAGCGCAACGAGCGGCTAGATTGGTTAAAACAAGAACCACCGCCCAATACTTGTCGTATTTTATCAAATGCGCGTTGCTTATCCGAAGGAGTAGACGTACCGGCCCTAGATGCGGTTATGTTCCTAAATCCGCGCAACTCAGTCGTCGATGTCGTGCAGTCAGTTGGGCGAGTGATGCGAAAGAGCCCAGGCAAAAAATATGGTTACATTATTTTGCCTATTGGTGTTCGGAGTAATGTTAGGCCCGAAGTGGCCCTTCGTAATAACAAGAAATATAAAGTCGTTTGGCAAGTCTTACAAGCCTTACGGGCCCATGATGACCGTTTTAATGCCACCATCAATCAAATTGAACTCAACAAATCCGTACCAGAAAAACTACAAATCATCGGTGTCGGTGGCGGTGCTGATGATGAGCAAGAACACGCTATACATGAGCCAACCCAGTTATATTTAAGCTTTCCTAACCTCGAAGAATGGCAAGAGGCTATTTATGGCAAGATCGTGTTGAAATGTGGCGATAAGCGCTATTGGGAAAGTTGGGCTAAAGACATCGCCCAAATCGCCGAGCGCCATATTGTTCGTATTAAGGCCTTGTTAAAAGGCTCAGAACCGAAACACCAAGCCACGTTTGACGAGTTTCTGACAGGATTACAGAATAATTTAAATCCGTCGGTAACAGAAGAAGACGCGATTGAAATGCTGTCGCAACACCTGATTACTCGGCCGGTATTTGATGCGTTATTTAAACACGACACCTTTGCCAAACATAACCCCGTCTCGCAATCCATGCAAAAAATGCTGGACTTGTTAGAGGAATCGGCCCTTAAAACGGAAACCGCGACACTTGATAAGTTCTATGCGAGTGTGAAACAACGTGCAGAAGGTATCGACAACGCCGAAGGCAAGCAAAAGATTATTATTGAACTGTACGATAAGTTCTTTAAAACCGCCTTTCCGCGCCTGTCGGAACGATTAGGGATTGTTTACACACCGATTGAAGTGGTGGACTTCATCATCAACAGTGCTGATTATGCGTTGCATCAAGAGTTTGGAGTAGGCCTAACTAATAAAAACGTACATATACTTGACCCATTCACTGGCACCGGTACGTTTATAGTTCGCTTGCTCCAAAGTGGATTGATTAAGCCGGAAGATTTGGCCCGCAAATACCAAACCGAATTACACGCTAACGAAATCGTACTATTGGCTTATTACATCGCCGCGGTGAACATCGAAGTGGCTTATCATGGCTTAACCAAGCCGGGCGAATACCAACCGTTTAATGGCATTGTCTTGACAGATACTTTCCAACTGTCAGAAGACAAAGGCTATATGAAAGGTTGGAAAGACACCATGCTGCCCGAAAATAGCGAGCGTGCTAAGAAGCAGGAAAGGCAAACTATACAGGTGATTATTGGGAATCCGCCTTATTCGGCAAAGCAAGGCAGTGAGAATGATAGTAACCAAAATCTGAAATATCCGCAATTGGATACACAAATTCGCAATACTTATGCTAAATACTCCACGGCAGTCTTAAAAAATAGCCTCTATGATTCTTATATCCGTGCTATCCGTTGGGCAAGTGACAGAATCCAAGATAAAGGCATTGTTTGTTATGTCAGCAACGGTTCATTTATTGATGGCAACGCGATGGATGGCTTGCGTAAATGCTTAACTGATGAATTTAGTAGTATTTCTTGCTTTAACTTGCGAGGTAATGCCCGAACCTCCGGCGAACAACGCCGCATGGAAAAAGGCAATGTATTTGGAGAAGGTACACGCACCAATGTTGCCATTAGCTTGCTGATTAAGAACCCAAAAAAAACCGGACAATGCCAATTGTTCTATCACGATATTGGCGACTCTCTCAGTCGTGAAGACAAGTTAAACATCATCAAAGACTTTGGTAGTATTGCCGGTATTGAGTGGAACCGGATTAAACCTAACGCGACTTATGATTGGGTTAACCAACGTAATCCAACGTTTGAGAAATTTATTTCCTTGGGAGATAAGAAAGACGCTACAACGAAGACTGTTTTTGAGTTGTACTCCAATGGCGTAAAAACTAATCGTGATACTTGGTGCTATAACTTCTCCCATGATGCAATTATTGCCAATATGGGCAAGATGATTGATTTTTATAATGAGCAGGTTGAAGCTTATAAAGAATTGAAAAGTAAGAAACCCAGTGTTGATAAATTTATTGATAATGACCCTAATAAAATCAGTTGGTCAACAAAGTTAAAAACAGAACTCGGAAAATATACCAAGTACAAACTTAACTCATTTAATATTGTTAATAGTTTGTACCGTCCATTTTGCAAACAAAGGTTGTATTACAATGAAAACTTTAATGATAGACGTGGACAAATGCCCCGCATCTTTCCCAACCCAACCCTACAAAACCTTGTAATTTTCCTTAGTGGTCCTGGCAGTGGAAAAGATGCTTCAGTATTGATTGTCGATGTTCTACCAGATTTAAATATGCAACACTCAGGCGGCCAAGGCTTCCCACTCCACACCTACGAAAAGCTAGAAGACAAGGGCGGACTGTTTAGCACTTCCTCCGAGTATGTGAAGAAAGACAATATCCCAGACACCATTTTGGCGGAATTTCGCAAGACTTACAAAAACCCCAAAATCAGCAAAGAGGACATTTTTTATTACGTGTATGGCATCCTACACTCTCCTGAGTACAAGACTCGGTTTGCCGCCGACTTAAAAAAAAGGCTACCACGCATCCCATTCGCCCAAGACTTTAAGGCCTTTAGTCAGGCTGGGCGTGACTTGGCAAAATGGCACTTAAACTACGAAACCATTGAACCTTATCCGTTATCGGAATCGACTGGTGAACTTGGGTTTGAATCCAAACACCCTTACCAAGTCCAAAAGATGAAGTTTGCCGGCAAAGCCAGAGAACCAGATAAAACCACCCTCATCTATAACAGCAACATAACCCTCTCTGGCATACCGCTTTCCGCTTATGACTATATAGTCAACGGCAAATCGGCCCTCGAATGGATAATAGAACGCTACCAAGTCACCACCGACAAAGCGAGTGGTATCAAAAACGACCCAAACGACTGGGCACCTGATAATCCGCGCTATATTATTGACTTAATCAAACGTATAGTACGAGTCAGCCTAGAAACCCTGAAAATAGTAGACAAGTTGCCCAAGCTCAATGAAAAAGTTTGGCAATAGCAATAACTGCCACCTATAAGTACAACGAATTACGCGGATAATCGAATTAACGGCCTCTTAGTACAACGAATTACGCGGATAATCGAATTAACGGCCTCTAAGTACAACGAATTACGCGGATAATCGAATTAACGGCCTCTAAGTACAGCGAAACTTCTTACCATTCGTTTAATAAAATCATAAACACGTTCATTTACTTAAGTAAGTGCGGCTCGGTAGTTCTCCCAAAGGTGCCGACTCTATCTGACTCATCACCCGAAATTCCTTACCTGAAGTGGGCCAGGGTGAGGCTGAACACTGTAAAGATTTTGGCGCGGTAGTTCTCCCAAAGGTGCCGACTCTATCTGACTCATCACCGAAATTCCTTACCTAGAGTGGGCCAGGGTGAGGCTGAACAGTGTAAAGATTTTAGCGTACCTTAAGCCGAAAATATTTGACACGACTTAAGAATTGATTTTTCGGCAATGTCTATACGACTTAGGATACACGAACATTAGGTTAGCAAAGTTTTCAGAAACGGATACCGTTCAATTGACATGAAGTGTTATCAACATCTCCAATACTTAGGATATGCGAACCACAAGTTCGCAAAGCTTATTCAAACGGATAACTATAAACGCCAAAATCTGATCTCGAAATCTGCTCTCGGAATCAGTTTCTCATGAAAAACTGATTTTGTGATCAGTGTTGATCTGGGGTGATGAAAAGGAGGTTCCTTTGGTTCTAAAACTTGATCCCATTTTTAGTCCGCTTCATTTTTATTTGTAGTAGGCGCTTCAGCGCCCAAGTTTGTAGTAGTCGCTTCAGCGCCTTGCGTTAGTAGTAGGCGCTTTAGCGCCCAAGTTTGTAGTAGGCGCTTTAGCGCCCAAGTTTGTAGGCGCTTTAGCGCCTTGCGTTTGTAGTAGGCGCTTCAGCGACTTAATCTGGCTAGTTTTTCGTAGTCGCTGGTTTGTTTATTAAGGGCCATGAGTTGAAATTCCTTGATCCATTTTGCGATATGGCCCACAATTGACGGCCATCAGTTAAACCCACCCGACGCGGCATTGGATAAATCATTTAGGAGCACTATAGGTGGCCGCTAATTCGTTTATCCGCGTAATTAGTTGTACTAAGTAAGTAGCCGCTAATTCGTTTATCCGCGTAATTAGTTGTACTAGGTAGCCGCTAATTAGGAGAAAAAAATGCGAAAAATGCGAAAGATTTCAAGCAAGCGGGTGTCGGTGTTTGGATAGTCAAGGACGCGCCTTTAGCAAACTACCTCATTCAAGATCAATTAGAAGATGGCCGTTGGGGCCATAAAATGGTTTTAATACCACAACTTTCCTTGGCGAATGAAAAATGAAAATATGACATAATTATATAATAAACGCCCAAAGCTTTGGACTCCAAAATAGTCTAACTCATCAAATCAGATAAGGTATCAAATGATACAACAATTTACTCTTGATGATCCAAGGCTAGAAACCGCACTCAGTTCAATTGCACAACAAGAAGGAAAAGAGATAACAGACGTGATTATGAATGCGATTGCTTACTTCGTTAAGCAAAAATACTCTCAACACTTCAACAAATTTAAGGCATCTCTTCCTGAAAATCAGGCACTCAACGATGACAATTCCTTGGAGTCTCAAATAAGTCAGATGGCTTATGATCCACAAATTCAACGCGAATTGAAACAAATTGAACAAGAGTTTTCTCAAATGGAGGGAGTCAAATGGCTTGGGGAGGATAGAGTCCACAATTGATAACGATTAACATCTATTTGACTTCTCTTTGAAGTCTTTCAAATCCATACAAAAAGGGGTACAGAATATCATCCCTATTGAAAATTGAAGATAAAGTTCGGTATTGTCTGTGAAGTAAGCGCGGCTGGACGGGTTTTGCAACGAGTCAGTCACGTTTACTGCGTTGTGACGGATTGGAAAGCGGCTAAATAACTTAAAAACTTGCACTGGTTCATTCCAGTTTATGGCCCACAAATAAGGGTTATTGACGTATTAAGTTAAAAAATGACTTGCTGTACTGATTCATTTCAGTTTATGGCCCACAAATAAGGGTTATTGACGTATTAAGTTAAAAAAACTTCTAGTGATTCATTCCAGTCTATGGCCCACAAATAGACAAAAAATCCGTTGTTGTACTACGTTGAGTGAAAAGACGCGCTTATCAATCCGTTTATACCAAAATCGGTTGTACTAGAGAGTTTAAAAAAGGAGATTAATGATGAATTTTGTTCCCCAAAAACATAAGGTAAGTGTCTCAGAATGGCACAAAATGGGAGAGTATAACATTTTTCCACCGGAAGCTAGGATGGAACTCATTAAAGGAGAAATTATAGACATGGCACCAATAGGCCCTTCACATGCAGGTTGTGTAATCAAGCTGATTGATTTATTTGCTAATCAAAAAGAAAAATCGGCGCTCCTCAACGTACAAAATCCCATACAGCTTGGGGATGCTTCTGAACCAGAACCTGATTTGGCTTTGTTGCGCCCGACTTCCCATTTCTATCGGGAAAGACATCCGACAGCGGATGATATTTTACTACTGATAGAAGTCTCGGATACGACAGTCAAACATGATCGTGAGGTAAAGATACCCCTCTATGCGAAAGAAGGCATTGTCGAATGTTGGCTAGTCGATTTGAATGAGTTCCAAGTTGAAGTTTATCTCAACCCAACGGCAAATGGCTATACCAGTCAACGCATTTTTGAGTCTGGACAAACACTGATTCCGTCGCAATTGCCCCATATCGAAATACAGGTTTCTGACATTTTAAGTCCTTAATGGGCTTGTCTGTAGGGGCACTGCTGGGTGGTGAAAATGATTAAAAAGCAACAACTACAAGGATTCGTTATAATAACGGATAACGGATAACGGATTTTTTAGCCGTTTTTCTAACGAATCGAAGTTCAACGCGGCTAATCCTTGTCGTTGTTACGGTTTTTAACGTGTTGGCGATAACTGTTGAAGAGGCAGTACAGCGAATATCGATCTAAACTCATTTTGTCAGGAACTGACATTTTTTAAATTCGTTTATTTCCAAATTCGTTGTACTTAGTATATACGGAACGTACTTGAAAAAGGTGAAAATTGAATAAGGACTTTTCAGAAAAGTCCGATAAAATAAAAATTATAGAATTATAGACTTATCATTGAGTTACTCATTTTTCATTTTTCATTTTTCATTTTTCATTATAAAAAACACGTTCGCAAATATTCCACAATCCGCTTTTCCAGCCAATATTCGGCTCGCCAAGGCCATCGCCCAGTGACAAATCCAACATGTCCGCCTTTTTTTGTCAATTCAAAATCAATCGTGTCTGATAATTCCTCTGGGCTGGGCACGACGGCGGGAGTCATAAATGGGTCATCTAGCGCATGTATAATCAAGGCTGGTGTGCGAATATGTCGCAAATATTGGCGACTGCTGGCACGTTGATAGTAATCATCGACACCGGCAAAGCCATGCAAGGGTGCGGTAATTTTGTCATCAAAGCTGCGAAAAGTCTTGAGTTTAGCAAGTTCAGTCAGTGGCACTGGCCCATTCTTGTTCGTGAATTTGCGCCGATAGGCGCGTTTCATGCGGCGTAGTAACCGCCATTGATAAAAACCGCCTAGACTTTTTTCTATATGCCGTTCAGTTTTATTCAATTCAAACGGCACTGAGACGGCAACGGCCGCTGCCAACGGGGCCGACGCGCCTTGCTCGCCTAGCCATTTGAGTAGCACATTGCCACCTATTGAATATCCCACCGCGAGTAAAGGTGTGTGCGGCTCCGAATTTCGCAAGGTTTGCACTAAGAACGCCAAATCGCCAGTGTCTCCGGAGTGATAACTGCGTGGCAGACGATTGGGGACACCGCTGCAACCGCGAAAGTGCATTAATACGCCGCGCCAGCCTTGTTGATGAATGGCTTGCAGTATGCCGCCGGCGTAGGGAGAACGTAGCGAGCTTTCTAAACCGTGCAAGACAATGACAATGGGGCCACTTTCGCCGGCCGTCCAGGCGAGATCAACAAAATCGCTGTCAGGCAATTGGAGACGTTGATGTCGGTAAGGATGTGGCGGCAGTTTGCGCGTTAAGTAAGGCCACAAGGTTTGTAAATGTGGGTGGCGTAGCCACCAAGCGGGACGAAAAGTTGTGTGCATTGAGGGTGACAAATTTGTTAATTAATTGATATTTAACTAAAATTTATATTAGCCCTGAAGGGGCGTATTATTAAAGCCAGGGGCAACGCCCCTAGCGCTTAAATTACTAACTTTAACTTAAATTACTAACTTTAAAATTTCTATTAGCCCTGAAGGGGCGTATTATTAAAGCCAGGGGCAACGCCCCTGGAATTTATTAAAGC